>VTLG01012749.1_pt1 | contig 55940 bp, 65 predicted proteins | sample 4694571 | NCBI WGS metagenome assembly VTLG01 (sample SAMN12604809, study PRJNA352737) | marine metagenome | biome: ENVO:00000447; feature: ENVO:00000209|ENVO:00000569|ENVO:01000036; material: ENVO:00002151; isolation source: viral sequences binned using virsorter ... | reverse complement strand
TAGTGAAGCAATGAGGATAGATGAAAATGGCAATGTTGGTATTGGCACTACTTCTCCAGAACATAAGCTTCATGTTCAAGATGGCTCTATAGCTATAATGAAAAATAGTGCTGATACTGCTGATGGTCATTTAGAGTTTTATAAATCTAGAAATGCTACAGATGGTGCTCATACAGTAGTACAAGATGATGATGAACTAGGAGTAATTAAGTGGTATGGGTCAGATGGAACTGATTATCATTGTGCTGCCTTGATTGAAGCAGAAGTAGATGGAACTCCTAATAATGATTCAACTGATATGCCAGGAAGATTAAACTTTGCTACTACGACAGATGGCTCAGGAAGCCCTACAATAAAGATGGTAGTTCTAAATGATGGCAATGTTGGTATTGGCACTACTTCTCCAGATGCTGCTTTACATGTTAATAGTGATACAACAGCTGCTATATCAGATGGAGGTACTGCTAAAGCTGTAGCTATATTTGAAAGTGGAAATACTACTGGTTCTACGAATGGCCCAATTATAGCTCTACATAATAGTAGTACAGCTGTAGATAATGATTATATTGGGGCTATTCACTTTACTGCTGGTGATAGTGGTGATGCTGACCCACAAACTCCAGCTGAAGGTGAAACTTATGGTTTTATAGATTCTCGTATAATAGATGAAACTGATGCTTCTGCTGCTGGGCAAATGCGAATGAGGGTTGCAACTGGTGATAGTAGTGATGGAATAACTCTCTTAGGAGCTACTGGTGGTGGCGTTAATGTTGGTATGGGAGAAGCTGCTCCAGAATCTGAGCTAGAAATAACTGCAAATTCTCCAAGAATAACATTACATGCTAATACCGAAACAGATGGAGATCTAGGAAGATTATCTGATATAACTTTCAAAGGTGAAAAAGCAGATGGCACTGAATGTAATATTGGAAAAATAGAATGTTCTCACGATGGAAGTTCTAATGACTTTTTAGGGCAAATGAGAATTTCTGTTAATCAAGGTGCCGATGCTGGAAGTCTTATTAACTCTGTCTTTCTAGAAAGTACTGGTAGACTTGGAGTGGGGGCTGAAGCAGGTGCAAATGGACAGCTTTATTCTACAACTGGAAGTGATGTAGTCGGTGTTCGTGCATATTTGAGTAATTCCAGTTATACAAGTTCCGCTATACATGCAGCCGTAAATACTTCAGCAGGCACTGGCTTTCTTTTGTATTCAGGAGATTCTTCTGGGCCAACAAGACAATTTGATGTAAATGGTACTGGAACTATTAGATGCGAAGGAGGAGCTATAGGAGGTTCAGTAGATTATGCGGAATTTTTTGAATCTATAGATGGAAAAGAAATACCCCTTGGAACGACAGTAGTAATAGATAACGGCAAGGTACGTAAAGCTATTGAGGGTGAAAGTCCTTTTGGGGTTGTATCATCTACTGAAGGTCATGGAGGTGCTTCACATAATTGGCATAAAAGATATCTTAAAGGTGATTATAATGAACCTATTTATGAAGATGATGGAGTAACCTTAAAAGAAAATCCTAACTATAATCCAGAAGGATATGATGAAGAAGGCTATGCTATATATACTCCACGTAGAAAAAGAGCTGAATGGAACAGTATTGGACTATTAGGACAAGTTCCTATTACAAAAGGAGAGATAGTATCTCCATCTTGGACTAAAATGTATAAAATATCAGACACAGTGGACATGTATTATATATTTCCATGTGCACAAGTAATAAATAACAAACAAGGAGAATCAAGTAATGAGCAAGAACAAGACAGTAGCAACAACAACGGAGGAGATGCCTCTAGCGAATCCTCAGGGGAAGACAGTGGAGGAGTTGAAGGAAGTAGCGGTGACTCTTCAGACGCAAGTTCAGGAGCATCAGAAGCAAGCGAACCATCATCAGACGATGGCAACGAAAGCGCAGGGAGCTCTGGAAGTGATGCTTCAGATGATTCCGAAGCAGGAAGTGGAGGAGATGATTCAGAAGGAAGCAACTCAGAATCACCAAGCGGAGAACCATCAAGCGAATGGACAAAAGACGAGTTAAAAGCCTACATGGATGATAATGGTATTGCATATAATTCAGGCGATACAAAGCAGGACTTATTAGATAAGATTGGAGCAGCGAATGGCTAAGACTATAAATGAAATAATGGAACGTAGCGGCATGACTCAGACGGGTCGTGCCGTTGCCTATATTAAAGATGGTTTAGATGAGATCTCTCATATGACTGATCATAGAGTATTGGAGACTACCTCTAATATTGTTAAAGATCAAAGGTATTATGATCTTCCAGCTAGTATGATAAAATTAAGAGATCTTCGAGTTAAAAATCATAATAATGATGAAGATAAATATAGAAGTATTCCAAGAATGATGATTGAACCAAGAGAGGAGGATGCAGATGGCAGCTAGATATGCATATTTTATTAGAGGCGATCAGATTGCACTTGTTGAGAAGGCTGATACTGCAGAGGATTATACTAGTCCTACTAAAGCAGTAACAGCTGGATTAAAGTTTGAATATGTAAAGCGTCCTCTTATTACTAGCGATTCTGCTGGAGATAATGAGCAAACTGGCACCATTGATGAGTCTGATTATCTTCAAGTAAATGAATATTTAGCTAATGCTTTAGTATACTATTTAAAAGCTAGGCAAGCTGAAGATGCAGGAGAAATAGAATTAAAAGAATACTTTATGAAACAATTTAGAACTATGGTTAGAAGACAATATGCTGGCCAATCATATGGCAAAAGGCAAGTCTTTCCAGGTTCATCAGCAATAAGATAGGAGAAATAAAATGGCTGTTACAGTTAAAGTAATACGAGATCAAGGTCCAGCACATGATACTACTGGATCGGCAACAGATTATGCAGATTTAGTAGAGGCTGCAATAGGCTCTACTGTCCCTGAAGATATTGATGTTCATTCCGTATGGGATCCAACTACTAATGGTATTGTTACTATAGTAGTAATAAATACTAATTCATAATTATGAAAAAGCAATTTAATTCACCAAGCATATCATTGTTTGAGCAATTAGGTGCTGGGATTGATATATTGGGGCAGATACCTGTACCTAAGGCGCATAGATATGCAGAAGATGCAGATGAGGGAGAAATATCTCCTTCAGAAATTCCTGCTAATGCTATGTCTAATATTCCAATGCCTAAAAGCTTAAGTGATATGAAGTTTACTCATTCTCTAATAAAGCATTTAGATATGCTCTATGGAAGAATGTTAGCTGGAGAGATATCTAATATAACAGAAAGTGTTGAATCTGTAAATGAAGATACAATTGATATAGCAGGAATGCCTCATGAAAGAAGGCATTCTTATTATAATCCTGGACACAGTAGCGTAACAGAAAGTACATAATGGCATTTCCTAAGATTAAAATATCAGATGATTCTGGAAATACAGTTGGAGTTAATGATAATCGTCTAAATGTTAATGCATATTTAAATGCAACTCCAACAATAGATATTGGAGATGTATCTTTATTGCTTGATGGTACAGCAGCAGATTATGGGACTGGAAATGTAAATACTTCTGGTAGAACTCTTCGTGTTACTATTGCAAGTGATGATAATCATTTTGGGGCAGTTGGTGGAAGTGCCGTTGTAGATGGAACTGTGCATCAACAATTAAGATATATAGGAAATAATTTAAATACAACAAATACAAATACTGCAAATTGCGATACCAGTTTAAATAATATTGAAAGCTATACTGGAATATCAATAAAAGCAACTGGGACTGAATTTGGTACATCGGATGTTGGCAGTCCAGCTGTTACTGTTAGAAATGATACATTAGCTAACTTAGATGTCAATATTGCTACTGGTGATTATTCCATGTTGCAGACAAATGCTATTGGTGCATTATATACTACTGGAGAATCTAAACAAAATGTAGCTGTTACTGATTATGGCTTTGGTATCATGGGTGAAGCAAAGTCTATTGATGGCTCTGCTCTTCCAAATACAGTTTCAGAAGGAAATGCTATAAGGCTTGCTGTTTCAAGGGCTGGTATTGCATATACATGTTTAACAGATACTACAGGATCAACTGATATTGGAGATGCAATAGGAGAACTAGCCAATGTAATAGGAACAAGTGGCTCTACTGGGCCAACAAAATGTTTATCAATAGGGGCTACGGAGGCTGGTGGTGATATATCAGAGCTAACAATAGCTAGTGGTAAATTATTAGTTACTGAGTCAAATAGTAGTAGTATTAAAACAGCAGTAGAGCTTATTGATAATACCATAGGAACTCATGATAGTAGTGTAGGCTCCCAAGGGATTCAAATATTATATGAGGCTAAAAATTTTGATAATAGTGTACTGCCTAGTGATGTCTCCCATGAGGGCGATGCAGTTATACCTGCTTGCTCTCTACATGGAGTACAATATACAACTTTGGTTGATGAGCGTGGAATTTATACTCCTATTGCATATGATGATTCAGCCCAAGTAGCTACCCCTGCGATTGTAAATGTAGGCGGTGAGTATAGGTCTTCTGATACTACTTATGCAGATGGAGATGCTACAATATTACAGACTAATGTTAATGGGTTTTTAAAAGTAACAGTAGGTAGTTCTAGTTCTTTTGTATATCAAGATGATGCAGATTATACCTTAGGTTCAGACTATGGAGTACCTATAATGGGATTTGCGGGAGCACAAAATATTGCTACTGGTGATGTTGGAGTTCTTCAATGCAGTTTAGATGGCTATTTAAAAGTCTGTAGTGACTATGACACTCTTAGTGATGGCATTAATGATGATGTAGATACATCAGCTGAACAATTAGCTAGTGGAGGCTGTAAGCGTGTTGATATGATGGCAGATCCCGCTAATACTGGTGACATATGGGTTGGAGCCTCAGGTGTTGTAAATGATGGCTCTGGAGGCGGTATAAGAATGCAACCTGGTGATTTTTATAGCATGGATACTGATAATTTAGGAAATATATATCTTGCAGCTACTGTTGCAAATCAGAAAATGATGTATATAACTCATAGCTAATGGCTAATTCATTTACAAGAGATCATCATAGATTTTCAAGGGGTGCAGGATTCACACAGATTACTGCTACTTTTGATGCAACTGATACAGTAATAGATTTTACTAAAGGAAATAAGCAGATTTTAACACTTACAGCAGATATTGCAGATGTACATTTTAAATTTCCAGCATTATCAGGAAATTTTCTATGCATATTTCTTCAAGATGGAACAGGTGGTTGGGATGTGACTGCCTGGAAAACGCAGGATGCTGCTGGAAATGCAGGAGCAGGCAATAGTGGAGTAGTTAAATGGGCAGGAGGTTCTGCAACTTCATTAACAGAAACAGCAAATAAAGCAGATATTGTAAGTATATATTGGGATGCTACTAACGAAATGGCTTATGCTGTTGCTTCGGAGAATTTTTAATGGCTACCTTTACTTTAAATCCAAATGGAACAAGTTTAATTAGCTGGACTGCAAACGATGGAGGAACTGCAACTTATGAATATGTGAATAGCGATGATACTTCTGAATATCTTTATAGTGCTACTAATGGTGAGAGAATTATTGTTGATATGCAGTCTCCAAGTGATGCAGGTGTTGATTCTGGTGATGTTGATACTATAAATAGTGTTACGCTAAAAGTGAAAGCTCAAAAAACATTATTAGGCTCTGGCTTTATAACAGTTCAACAGCTTGGAACAGCAGCAGATAGTAGTGCCATTTCTAATGGATTAGATAGTATAACTCTTTCAGGTTCTTGGGTTACTTACACAGGATTTACTAAAACAACATCAGATGGTAGTGATGATTGGGTATATGGAGACTTAGCAGGATTGCAGCTTAGGGTAAATCAATTTAGAAATACAAGATTCGGACAAAACCAAGTTGCGTATTTATATGCAGAAGTAGATTATACACCGACAGCAGTTGCGGTAACACATAATGCACCATTTTTTGGGACAAACTTTTAATGGAAAAGTCAATAAAAAAGATTATTAAAGATAGTCTAGAGTTTATAAATCTTGATTCAGAAGATGCTAGAGATTTGATATATAAAACTGGTAAAGCAGAATCTGGTTATAAAACATTGCAACAATATGGTGGGGGACCTGCATTAGGCTTTTTCCAAATGGAGCCAGCAACCTGCCGAGACATTTGGGATAATTATGCAATGTATAGACCTAAATATAGAGATAAGTTATATGCTCTAGGATTCGATGAAGGTGCTCTTAATTTCAGATTAATGTCGAATATAGGCTTGCAGGTAGCGTTATGCAGATTACATTACAGAAGAGTACCTTCATCTTTACCGAAGAAAGGCAATATAGAAGCGCAAGCTAAATATTGGAAAAAACATTATAATTCCCATCTTGGGAAAGGAACAATAAAACATTTTATGGAGGCAAACAAATAGATGTTAGATGCGGTAGATACATTAAAAACAAGCGGAGTAGGTGTCAGTGGGTGGTGGTTATCGGTAAGTGGTTGGCTTCCTGAATTAATCAGCTTAATGGTTGGAATAGCAACATTAATATATTTAATCATTAAGATAAGGAAAGAACTAAAATAAGGAGAGTTTATGCATTGTCCACACTGCGCATCTAATGAGGTATATAAAAAAGGCATTAGATTGAGAAAGAAAGGATGTGCGAAACAAGAATATAAATGTAAGAAATGTTCTAAATACTTTAGCGTTCCTTACGATGGAGTAGATAAAGAGTTAAAAGTTTTAGAGGATGTAGAGCCAGGACAAGTTTTAGATTTGATTTTTGAAAAGTCAGTTAGGATTCACGGAGCAACAGATGTGCACTATGGTGCTAACGAACATCATGATAAAAAGTTCCAAGAATTTATTGAAGAAGTAGATTCAGATCCTAATGCTAGATGGTTTCTAAATGGCGACAATATAGAGCTAATACCACCTAACTATAAGATTAGTCAGCGTGGCCAAGCAATGGAGCCAGATGAACAGCATATCAAGTTTATCGAAAGAATTGAGCCCATAGTGGACAAATTATTGTTCGTAAGGGGTGGTAACCATGATATGATAAGAAGCGTAAATATCCTCGGTTTTGACGTTTCTAAGGTAATGGCAGACATGATTGGTGTTCCATACTTTAGATTACCAGGATATAGCTTAATTAAAGTAGGTGATACAGTATGGAATATGGTAACAGGACATGGAAAAAGTGGTGGTAAGAATGGTGACGCAGAACTCGATAAGATGGCTGCCGTATATTCCGATGGAGATGTATTTTTTTTGGGGCATAACCATCAACTATATGCTAAGCCTCTTGACAGTTTAAAAGTAGCCAAGAAAGAAGAGAGAATACATAGACGTTGGTACTGTAGAGGTGGTAGCTTTCTTAGTTATGCAGATTATGCTCGTTATAGCTTCTATCCTATGATACGTACTGGATGGGTAACTCTAGAATTTAATGAAGAGAATATTAAAGCATGGACAAACTAAATGAACTTAATAACGGATTACTGGGAGCAGCTTATAGCATTTATAGTATTAGTTGGTGCACTAACTAGAATGAAAGTAGATTTAGATGTATTAAAAGAGAAGGTTAAAACCTTATTTGAAATCGTAAACAAAAAGGAGAAATAAAAGATGGATTGGATAGCAAATAATTGGATGCTTTGTGTATCTTTATTTTGGATGCTTGAAAAGATAGTTAAAATAACACCTATTAGTTATGATGATATCTTACTTGATATTGTTTGGGGTGGAATTAAAAAGGCTTTAGGCAAGAAATAATGCCCAGAAAGCGCTTTATAGTAAACGATTTCAGCGGTGGAGTAAATGGATTTAAAGATCCACAAAACATCGCTGAAAACGAACTTGCACAATGTCAAGCTTTTATAGTAGAGCCTGGCAAAGTATCTACTTTAGGTGATATGATTAGTTCATATACACTTGGTGCATCTGTAACAGCCGCGAGGACTAATATAGATATAGAGGGAGGTTATGGACTATTTACATTTTCACATGATTATGATAAGGATGGGGATTTAAATTCTACTGATTATATTGTATTCATGAATGGAGTTCTTTTTGATATTTTTGATACAGATGGGAATACATGGCAAGCAAGTCAAATTAGTTTAGGAGCTTTAGATTCAGGTAGTAGTAGTGGTGGAGTATTTGCAGGAAGTGTTAAACCATGTTTCTTTATAGCAGATGGAGCTTTTAGAATATCTCCTGGTAATTTTGAACCTAAAGATTCTTTAGGTGGTATAGCCGCAAATTTCGCAGCTACTACAACTCATGGAGCTTATGAAGCCGTGTCAGCAGATAGCGATTTAACAGATTATCTTGACGCAGGAGATACTATAGTTATAGGTAAGCAAGAGATGGTAGTATTAATAGCGGCAGCAACAACATTGACTGCATCTAGAAATATGACTGGTTTATTTCCAGCAGCAACTGATCATACTGACTCAGCAACTGGTGCTGATACAATAAGTGTAGTTTTAGATACTAGATGGAGAGGAGTAGTACAGCGTAAGAATTTTAATAAAGTTACTACTATTGGTACGTTTACAGAATGGTATTCATCATTTGCACATCCTAGACCCCCCGTAACTCACAATAATGCTATAGATCATGATGCTGTAGACCCTCACTACCAATATCCATTTTTAATAAATTATTCTGTTGCAGATATTGGGATTAATGCAACAGATAGCGGTAGTCCTGATGGAGAGGCTTCTCCTTGTATTCATGTAGGTTATTTAAATACTGAATCTCATGATGGTGGCTTATGGAATGGAGCTAGTATTACTTTATACACTACAGCATTATATGATGAAGTTAAACAAGAATCTCAACCTAATAAGGGAGATACTTTTACAATAGCAGCGGGAAAAGAGTTAGGTATATGGATTGGAGCTGAATATAGTGAAGGATCATCTAATTATAGAATGCATAAACGCGTAACAGGAGCTAGAGTATACTATGAGGATAGTACAAATGATCCTGGAGTTTTATTCCAACTTATTGAAATAGATTTTGAAAAAGGTTGTAAAAAGGCTGGATCAGAAGTATTTACAGATTGGGAAGCAGAAGTTGCCGATGAAGCATGTGGATGTCCTGATGCAGATGGACATACAGCTGCACAAAGAACTACTACTAATGCTAAGGCATTTATATTTACATCCCCTCCAAAAGTAATTACTTATGAAATAAATACTGGATATCAGTCGCATATAAATACGCATGCTAGATATAAGACTGCTACTATTTGCAATAGAAGATTATTTGTAGGAAATGTGTATCAAAGTGGAGTAGCGCATGGAGATAGAATGATTAGTTCTCCACCTAATAAGTTTGATATACTTCCAGAAACTAATTTTATAGATGTAGCAGTAGGAGATGGAGACGAGATAGTAAAACTTGAATCATTTGCTGATAGAATACTTCAATTTAAAAAGAGATCTCTTTATATTATAAATGCAGGGGGATCGCTAGGGCAGGAGTATCTAGAATCAGAACATAAAAATATGGGAGTGCAAAATCCTTCTCAAACTTGCATGACTGAATTTGGAGTTGCATGGGTTAATGCTGGAGGTGTATATCTTTATGATGGCAAACAAGTAAATGATCTTACTATTGATAAATTAAAACTTATAGATACTACAGACAGATATCGTGCATTAAATATTATAGAAGATAATATTCCTTCTATTGGATATCATTCAAAAAATAAATGGCTTATTATTCATACTGTTTCTGATATAGGAACAGCTTTTGATCAAGAGGCATGGATATTTGACTTCAAGACAGGTGCATGGATGTTTTCTCAAGAATTTAGTACAAATGGTCAGTATAAAACTAATATGATTAATACCTCAGATAATGAATTAATGTTTTTATCTGGAACAAATTCTTCTGATACTCCAGATGCAAAAATATATGGAGATTCTGGAGCAAGGAATCCAGCTCAAAATAAGTTAGTACTTCTTACAAAAGATTATGTTTTAGAGGCTCCTGCAGTTAAGAAAAAGATTTTGAAAGTATATATTACATATTCTACTAGTCAATCTACAAAAATAGAAGCTTCTTTATTATACCAAAAAGAGGGTGCAACTACACCACAAGAAGTTACTCTTACAGAGCAAGAAACTAGTTCTTATTATGATACCACTGATGGATTTAAGACTACAGGAAATGAAATTTTTACAGTAGAACTTAAACCAGCTTCATCTGTAAGTAATATGTATAGCTTTCAATTAAAGTTAATAAATTCTGGGGCAGCAGCTCCATCAGGTTCTTTTAAATTATATAATATACAATTTTTATATAGGGCGGGTACAGATGGGTAGAGGATTTTCATCAACTGGCCAAGCTTCTGGAATGAGTAGGATAGAGAGATTTCTACAGAATCAAAAAGGAAGTCAAGTGACGATGGGAGTAGGAGCTCCTTTAGAAAGAGATGGTGGTATTGGAGATATTACAGTAAGAACAGTGTCAGATGGAATTAGGTGTTATATTAAAACTGGGTCTGGATGGGTAGATGTAAATACTATGGTTCCAGCTACTGAATTAGTATGGCATAATATGATACTGCAAAATAGTTGGGTACGTCATAGCACTACTGATAGTTATGCTCCCTCATATGCAAAAGATGCAAATGGATTTGTTCATTTTAGAGGTGCTATAAAAAATGGTACTGGAATAACAGCTGTAATAACTGAATTACCTGCAGGATTTCTTCCGAACATAACAGTCCACATGCCCGCAGCTACTGTAACATCTATTGCTAGCCTCAGAGTTCAGGGGATGGATGCAACTGCAGCTGATCAGGGAAAAGTAAATTGCAGTCATAATGGAAATACATCGCGCACATCATTAGATGGAGTATCATATTATGCTGGAGAAATTATTGTAGGAACTTCTACCTCTGGTGGTGCTGGTGGTGGATCTAAAGGTACCTCAGGAGGAAGTGGTGGTGGAGGTGGTGGTGCATAATAAAATTATAACAAAGAAAGGATAGTTATGGCAGGCGAACGAAGATTATTACATAAACATGCTAGTGAAGAACATCAGCGAAAAGAAGACGCAGCGGCAAGAAGGCGATCTAGTGGTAATATATGGGGACTTCTTGGTGGTGTTCTAGCTACTGCTCTTACAGGAGGAGCGGCAGCTCCCTGGCTTAAAGGTCTTGCCTATGCTGGAGGTACTTATTTAGGACATAAATATGGAGTTAGTCGAAGTAAAACAGATGAGGATTTAACTGGTGGTTTATTTTATAAAAAGGCTGGGCAAGATGCTATAGACTTAATTGATGATGAAGGTCTTGCATCTTCTTTAAAAGGTGGTGTTGGATATACATTTAACCAACTTGCAAGAAATACGCTTAATACTACAACGGGTGTCCTTCCTAAATCTTCTGGTCTATTTGATTTTTATAATAGTCCAATAGGTAAATTATTTTCTCCTAAGGCAGCTGATGTTTCTTCTGTTGCAAAAGGCACTTCTTTTCCAATGCAATATAATCCTTTAATAAATGATCTACCTCCTATAAATAATGCAACAAATAACTTGGATTTTATAGATACTTCTATGATATATGATAGATTTTTTGATAAAAATTTATATGGTCCAACTCCAACAAAAATTGATAGAAAGTGGAGAGGATAATATGATAGATAAAAAATTTAAAGGAAGATTTGGTGATACTGAAATACGTAATATAGATGGAAGGCCTGCACATGTAAATCTTATGGAGGCATTTCTAATTGATAGAAAGAATAAACTTGGAGAAAATATTGTAAAGGATATTGGTGCTGGTACTATAAATCCAGCTACTGGACTTAAAGAATATCATACTACAGGAGGTTTTCATTACCATCCTCCATCTGGAAATATTAACACTGGAAACTATGGAGATATATTTGATAATCCTCCTTCTGGAAATCAAACAGATCCTAATCAAGAGCTTATGTGGTGGAATAAAACTGCACCTGGAGGAGGCTCAGGAAGCGGAGGTACAGGTAGTGGCGGTATGGGTCTACCAGGAGGTACTGGACTTACAGTAGGAGGTAACTATAATTTAAATTTAAATTTTGGAGATGATGATTCTTTATATACTGGCCTAATGGATTGGAATTTTAGTGGTAATAATACTGGACTTGTTAGTGATGAAGATGCTGATCCATGGGATATTCCTAATTTTAATATGCCAGGTACAAATTTTCCGCCACCAGATGCAGAAAATAATAATTTAATTACAGAAGATAATTTTAATCTAAATATACTTCAACCACCTGACCCTCCTATAGATACAAATTTACACCGTAATGATCCTAATATAGGTCCAGAGTGGAAAGATACAATAATGTCGCATATAAGTACTAATCAGCCGTATGATCCATTAATTGATACCAATAAAGATGGATCAATAAATGTTTTAGATATTACTGCAGCTCCACAAAGTTCTAAGATTGGAGATTTTGAACAAGATCCTTTTACCTTCACTTATAGAGATGATATTCGTGATTCAGCGCATTTTGATCCTACATCTGATGAATTTAGGCAATATGTACAAGAAACAGGCGGATATGATGAATTGATTACTAGATTTTTAGATGATGAAGATAGTGAGTATGCTAAATACTTTCAATCATTTGACCCTACTGAATTAGAATATGCTAAAGAAGTAAGAGATTTAGGGATAGGCAAACTTAATCTAAAGCAACAATCACTTCAAAAGCAATTAGAATCCGCTAGAACAGATTATGGATTAAGCATGCGTGCTGCAGGATTAAGAACTGGGCAAAGTTTATTTGATATTAAAGGGCAAATATCTGGCCAAGTAGGCAAAGCAGGATTTGCAGGGAGTGGAACTGCTGGAGCATTAGGTAAAAGAGCTACTAGAGGAATATTTCAAGATTATAAATTACAGCAATTAGCTTTAGGTAAGGGATTAGGTATGGCTCAAACAGCTTTTGACTTAGGAACTCAAGAAGTTGATTTAGATAAAGCAGGAAAACAACTAACATATGGTAAAACTTTAGCTGATTTTTGGAAGTCAGATGAAGAGAAATTTTATGATAGACTTATGGAAGTTGAAACATTAGCGGATAAAACGTAAATTAGGAGCAATATTATGTCACGAAAAGCACAGCTAACAGTATCACAAGATCCTTTAGGAGCTTTAGCGCAAAGTTTACCAGAAACTATTCTTGCGTTTCAGCGACTAAATCAGCAAATGGATTTAGAAAAATTTAAAACTAAATCCGCTCAAGAATATCAAGAATCTATGATATACTTACAAGATATGCTAGCTGCTAAGAATATTAATGAGCAACAGAATTTTGAATTAAGAAAGGAAGCTAGAGAATTTGGGATTCTTCAAAATGCTCTAAATAAAATATCTGAAACAGATAGAACAGGAGATAGAGAAGGTATAGTAGAAGATAGAAAGCAGCAAATAAGATCTCGAAGTGAAATTCTTAGGGCTGATAATGCTATGATAGAAAATGAATTAGATCTTTATTATAGAGGGTTGAATGTTGGAAGTTCCTTAGATATAGATAAAAGTGGTGCATTATCTGATCAAGAAATTACATCCTATACAGCGGATTTATTTGAAGATGGTATTGTTCCTAAATCCTTTGAACAAGGTTTAAAGGCATGGACTAGATCTCCAGAACAGCAATTAAAAATAGAGTCTTCTTTACTTGCTATTGATGAACAAAGAATTCGAAATAAATTTTTACCAAAAAGTTTACAACTTACACAAGAAGGATTGGAAGCAGATGTTAGCTTGAAAGGAGTTAATTTAAAGACAGCTGAATTTAATCTAGAAGTCGCTGAATATGCAGGGGAACAAGCTAGAAATAATATTGCAATGCAAGAACTTCAGATAGAAAGTTTACAAAATCAAATAAATGCTGAAGAATTTAAATTTGATGTAGAACAATTAAATTTTGCTTCTGAGGAAGTAGATAAGCTTCTTGTAAATAATATTCAAGCTCAAACAGGCATTGCTGCTGGATTATTATCACAAATAACATTTAAAAATAATGACGGAGAGCATATTCCATTATTTAATATATTAACTGATGAAAATGTTAACGATGTTCTAAATGATATAGATGATTCAAAGTTTGCAACACATATAAAGAGTGATTTAATTGGATTAGTAGAGGCATATCATGTTGGCAAGGGAGAAGAGCAATTGCCTGACTATACTCTCGTATTAGATAAGTTTGGAGATATAGAAGAAATAAATGTATTCTTTACCAAGTGGTCTCAGGCAAATAAAGCAGGATTAGAAGAAACTGCTATTAGTGAAGGCTTTGAATCTTATAATAATTTCATGTCTTTAGTTCATTCAAGAGATAATAAGGCTGTTAGAATATTTAGAGATTTTGCAGGTGAGACACTAGATATATCAGGTATGGCGAAGATAAATAAGGCTTTAGATTGGTTTTTAACTGGCATGTTTGATTATCCTGATCAAATGGATAGCGCTATACAGGCAAAAGAACAATACAGATTTCTCAATAGAATGCAAGAAGATATTATTATTAATAAATCACAATTTGGAATTACTGGTGCTGGTAATATTTACAATGAGTCAGCTGCAGATAGTATACTTGCTCCGTTTTCAAAAAACATTCCAAGAAGAGGCTTAATTGACGATATATTTAAAATGTTTAATAAATAGGAATTATATATGGATCTAGCACAAAAAGCTAAAATTAAATCAGAACTTGCTGCCAGAGGTATATACTGGACAGATTCTCAAATTGAACAGTATGCTACAAAGTTTGAGCAAACACCTACTCCAGTAACACCTCCTCCAACTGAATCTCCCTATGGTACTATAGTACCTCAAGAGCCTAGATCAGGATTAGCAGTTGCAACTGAAAATGTTATTGATTTTGTGGGAGCATCCTTATGGCAAGCTGCTGATGTAGGTACATTTGGATTAGCTGGATTAGGTCTTAAAACTGTAAGTGAAGATGCTTATGATTGGCTTCAAAGAGAAACTACTGATACTGCAGGAGGTCGTGTTGGAGGTGCTATTGGTGGATTAGCTGGATTTATGCTTCCAATGGGTGTAGTTGCTAGAGGTACTAGTCTTGCTGCTAGAAGTTTAAAAGGTATCTCTCAAGCAAGAAAAGTAAAGAAAGGATTAACCGTAGCAAATCCTACTACTAGAACTTTACAAAATCAAGCTGCTAAGAAAGTAATGAAAGAATCTGGCGGCAAGCTAACATGGCAAGAAGCTAAGAAAGTAGTGAGAGAGTCTTCTGATGATATTATTGGATTTTCTCAAAAAGGACAACCTTGGTGGCAAAAGATTATAGGCAAAGGTCCAGCATATCAATTAGAACATGCTGCCTCACATGTTAATCAGGCAAGACTTAACCTTCAAAGGCTTATGCCTGATAGGTTGGCAGCTGGATTAAAAAGTCGAGGAGTTTCTTTAAATAAAGATCAATTATTAAAATTATCTGATGATGTAGTAGAGATGATTGGAACTAAGCCATTCAATAGTATTGAAACTATATTAGCAGGAAAATATACAGGTAAAATTGCAGCTCCAGTAATGAATCTTGTTGGAGGTGTTGCCCAGGAGGCTCTTAATTTTGGCATTGTTGGTACAGTAATGGATCAAGTATTATTAGCTAGAGGAGATTTAGATCGCTCTGATTATGACTTAAAGGAACAAATGCTTCACCATGCTGCAATAGGTGGAATGTTTGGAGGTGTACGGTTTGTTCCTGGAGGAAGAGCTCAGTCAGTATGGAGAGATATTGCTACTTATTCTGGGAGAGCTACTAGCAAGTTAAATAAATCTGTTTCAGCCATGGGACTAGATGAAACTAAAGCATTTGCTAGAATGACAATGAAAAATAATAAATCAGTTTCTTATATTGTAAATGGTAGAAAAGTTTCTCCTAGAGAACTTAGAAAAGGTACAGGTATTAAGGAAAATGAATTAGATGCATTAAAAACAGCTATAATTAAAAAGAATAATGAAACATTAAAACAATTTTCTGATTGGAAAACGCTTGGATGGGATGCTACAAAGGATATAATGGCATCTGCTCCACGTATGGCAATAGGATCTGTTGTATTTAATGCTGCTATGCTTGAAGCTGATGAAACAGGTAAGAATGCATTTTATCATTTACATCCTGCAGAGGGATTATTTCATTTAGGTCTTGGAGCTTTAATGACAAAAAGTGGTAAAGCGCTTATACCTGGCAAAGGACGTCAACAATTTCTTGGTATGAATTTTGGAGATAAAGAATATTATTATAATTCTGACCTTAGAGAGATAAGGCAAGAATTAGATAGATCTTATGTTACTGGTGAAAATATTGGAGATATTGTTAAAGAATTTGATGGTAACTTGTTTACAGATTGGGCTGCAAAAAATCCTATACAAGATATAGAAAATATTGTAGATGTTCTTAGAAAGAATAATGTTATATATGATGTAAGTGAAAATGGAGTAATTACTAGATCTACATCAAATCAAGTTGCACTTAGAGATAGGGAATTACTAAATCTTATTGAACCTGTATTGGCAGCCTTACAAGCTAGAAATTTAGAACTTAATCCTAATGTTACTAAAAAAGAGTTAAAAACTGCATTAGAAAATATTAAAACTACAGAATCATCTATTCTTAGTTCCCCAGAAAAGAAAGTATTTTTAAATTCTAGACGTAATATAACAAATTCAATATATGAAGGTGCTGCTGAAAAATGGACAGCTATAGAAAAAGATTTATATGATAATTTTTCACAACAAATTGGTATTCTTACAGGAGATCCTAAGTATTTAGGAGCAGATGGTAAGATGAATGAATACTTTTTTGATGACAGGGGGCTTACCACTGCACAGCAATTAGCACTTAGAAAGCTTGATGATATTAGATTATCATTTGAAGCAATGGATCTTGTCCAAATGAGAGACTTTACTACTGGTAAAGGCAGGGGAATGCCTATAGAATTAACTACAGAGAAGATTCAAAAGATTATAGAACTTCAAGATAGATGGGAAATGGATCTTGGAAGAGAATTTTATGGTAAAGATGCAGGCATGGCTATTGACATGATGGATCAAACTATGTGGAATTTATTTTCTACATTAGATTTTCATAAGAATGTTTCTAGAGTATACGATGTAATGCTTGGTAAAGAAGTTCCTGGATTTTCTGCAGATGAATCTAGGTCTATACAGTCATTATTAAATACTGTACTTTCTAATGAAAAAAATAAAAATCATGATATTATAACAGAGAGTCCTCAAAAGATTAATTTAAGTCCAGAGGGTATAGAATCTCCTCAGGAATATCATATGTTAAAAGATATGCTTGAAAATTTATGGTCTATTAGTAATGCAAGTGGTAGAAGGCCTGTAGATGGCAGACCTGTAGAAGTTACAATAGATCAAGCTAGAAGCTTAAAAGATAAATTAGTAAAGGCTGGAATGCCTGATCCTGAAAAGCATGTATTTGGATTAGATACTAGGATGCAAACTTGGGTAGAAAAAACTATTAGTCATGGTATATCTGAAGTCCTTGGTGGATTAGATATGGATCCATATAAAGCAGAGGCTGTTAGAAGGTTGATGGCAAATGGAATACTTCAGCATTCTACTGATGCATTAGGAAGATCTCTTGGATTACAACGCGCTTCTACTCTTACTATAGAAAATATTAAACGAATTCAGCCAGGTATATCAGATGCAGAAGCAATGAAAATAAAAGAGGCCTATGATAATGTAATGAATCAATTAGGTACAACCTTAGCCGCGCCTAGAGAAGACCTTGCTTTATCAGGAATTACTGATAATCAACTCAGTAGTATTTTAGCTGCAGATAGATTATTAAATTCAGAAAAAATAAAACTAGATATCGAAGAGATACAAGATAATATAGCTATACCTTTAGTAGGGTATAAAGAAGAAAACAAAATATTATCTAAAAATCTTGAAAATGCAGCTCCTGATGCTGTTAGTGAAATAAAAGCAAGAATGGAAGTTAATTCCAAGAAACAAGAAATCCTTAGTAATTTGCAATTATCATTTTCAGCAGCTCTTGGTGGTGGTGTAGAAATGTCTAGAGCTTCTGCTTATATTTTTCAGTTAAACAATATGGCTGGAAAAAATGGTAGAACTATTATGGATGAAGTTCGAAGATTAGATGACGTAAAAACTAATAAAGATTTTAATAGTATTACAGAGCAAATAAGGGAGCTTCAAGTTGCAATAGCAAATAAAATAGAAGAAAGAGCAGATGTAAAACAGTGGAGCGATAGACGTCTAGAGGCTGAAGCCAGATATCAAGCTGAAGAAGTCCAAGGTAAGTTGCCTGCAGATAGAACTAACACAACTCCAGATGTTTTCTTTAAAAAGCATAATATTGCTATTGAAGATATATTTAAATCTGGGGAAGAGTTTGCAACTACTACATTTGATTCCGCAAGTGATGTTTTATATAAATTATATAGCACTAGAGATGTAAATGAATTTAGCAATAGATTATTTGAATTAGCTGGAACTAATGTAAAGAATGCTCCAAATGAATTACGTAATGAAGTAATGCATTTATCTAATTTGTTCGAAAGAAGATATAATGTAAAGAGACTTGCAATTTCAGAAGGTTCTGGAATATTTGAGAAAGCCGATATATCTAAGGGGTATTTAACAGATCATCATTCTGAAGTATTTGGCGGAGAAGTAGAAATGATATTATTATCTTCAGATTATTTTCAAAATGGGAAATATCATAGTACTGCTACTAATTTAGAGGGATTGCCTTGGATACGAAGCGTACTACATAGTGATAGTTTTGCTGCCGTTTTAAAAGAAGGCGGTATAACTAATATGAAGTATTTAAAAGATGGCAGGGCTGTACCTATAGAAGGCGGACAAGATTTATTTCATACTATAGATCTTAATGGTCAATCTATAAGAGGAAGGCATCATATAATTTCTATAGATGAAAATATTAATTTAGTTATACCAGAGGCAGGTTTTAATAAGCTTGGTGAGAGCTTTGTAAGATGGTATGAGAGAGTTTCTAAAAGTGATTATGTAAAAAATGCAAAAAATCAAAAAGGACAACTTGGAACTAGCGTTAAAGATTTATTTCAAGATCTCGATGCATATTATAAAAGATTGGTAGAGATTAAAAATCAGGAAGGAACTTATAATCCTGAAATATTTAGACAAGATGCTGGTACATCGAAAGTTAATCAATATATAGAAGATGCTATGTTTAAAATGTACAATGTTATGTACGGAGAAAGAATAGATAGAGATTGGCTTCAAGATGCTTATTTTAGTAACCAAGGAGCTCAAAGTAGTTTTAAATATAAAAGATTAGCACAAAACCAAGGTTACTCTAGAAATAGTAATGAAAGAAGGCAAATACTTAAATCTTTATATAAGAATACAGATAATAAATATTATAAGAAAATTATAAAAAAATATAGTGATAAAGATTTAATAAATGTAGCTGTTATTAATGATAGTGGGGAAGGAATAAAATCTATTACAGGAGAAGCTGCGACTGGATTTATTACAGATAATAGAAGTATAGCTGAAGCAAAGCTAGAAGAAGTAAGATCAAAAATAGGTGAAGATGTTTATAAAGAGATGAGGGATATAATTCGTGATAGTAATTCCCTACCATCCGAAGCTGTAAATGGGATGACTGTTGTTAACAGAGAATTATTAGATTATCTATTATTATTAAGTGGTCAAGAGAATTTAATTGGAAAATCTTCTGGACAGAAACCAGTAGGATTATCTAGTTTTGTAGATGATAATGGCAATATGCATGTTTTTTATAATAAGACGCATTATTTTTATGATTCCAGATTAGATCCTTTCTTTAAAAAGAATAAACAAATAGATCAAATTGCATTTACAAGTGGTGCTAAAAAGACTAAGATTATTAATGAAAAAGATAAGAATCTTGCTAATAAATTTGAAGCTATATCTGATATTCCAAATATAGAAAGTGGACAAACGCTATCAGGCTATATTAACGGTTTAAGCTTAAAAGAGGGCGACAGAGGGGTTATGCCTGTCAAATTAGACGAAACGCTTGCAGGCGTCGTTTATGGAGCTCCTAAGGGTGCTAGAATAATGAAGCAATTTGACAATTGGGCATCAAATAAGACTCAAAAAGATTTGTATGAATGGTCTCGTGCTGATCTTGCAGAACAATTTTCTGAAGTTAATATACGCTTATATAATCCTGAAAATGTAGGTGAAGCTTCTCGTGAGGCTAGATCTTTTATATCTAAAGAAGGAAATAAAGATGGAACAATTTCCACTGAAGCTCCTGATGCATCTGTTGCCTCCATTTGGATAGAAGCTGGGGGAGTTCCTTTTTCTGAAATGTCTAAAAATTTATACGATGCTCTTATTAAACGTAGACATATAGATGATGCTGGAGTTTTTGATGGATTTACTGATGCAGGTGGAGTGCCTGTACTTCGAGGCAATATGGATATGAACTTAGGTATCCCTATATACTCTCAAGGTAAGCAATTAAAACTTGGAGAAGCTAATATAGGTGCTGAATATTTAGATCGTACAATACATTATCAATTTGGAGCTGTGCCTAAAGGAAAACCTGGAGTAATTAAAAGGCCTAAATATGTAGGAAAGTCTGCTTTAACTATTGCATTTGATTTTAAAGGTAGAGATGTTATTGTTGATATGAAGACTAAACAGATTTATGATCCTAAAAATGAAAAAGCAGATTTATCTAAAGCAGAATATAATGATATTAATAAAATGGTAAAAATATTATTTGATCAATTGGAAAGTAAAAAAATATCTACATATAGAGATGTTTTTAATGTCTTACAAGGTTCTGAATATACTGGTGCACAGTTAGCTATTATGACTATGCCTGCCCCTAGAACTGGTCCTCACGATGCTATGGTTGTCAAGGTAAGAAATATATTAGATCCAAAGGACGGAGGCCTTATAGAGCTAAATTCATGGGATGTTACTATGAGAGGACAAAGAGATTATGATACTGATAAACTGCCTTTTTATATGGATACTCCATTTAGTGCAATGACTGATGCATTTAGTAGTAATGGAATGATAATGGAGCCTAGACCTACTAATAGAAAGAATTTACCAGAATTGAATCTATATGATAATCAAAGCTTTAAAAATTATAATCAAAATATACAACAATTTAAAAGATCTCGTGGTCCAGTTATAAAAATGCATAGAAAACTTACATATGCAAAAAGATTATTTGAATCTATAGATGGACTAGAAATAGGTGGGCAGAAAATTATATTTGCTAAAGATATAAAAGATCCAATGCAAAGATTAGTAGATGATTCTCAAAATATATTAGATATATATAAAGGAACCCCAGAATTATTAGATAATTTAAATGCTTGGAGTGATCGTACTTTATTTGGCAATAGCCAGAAAACTGAAGGTAGGATTAATGTTGATGTAGATAAACCTTTCTTCCAATTAAAAGAAGGTGGTGCTATAGTAGAGAAAGGGCATAAACTTATTATAGAGAAGATATTAGATGATTTCGGAAGACTTCTTCAATTAGAAGGAAATATTTATGAGTTTGGTGAAGCAAAAACACCAAAGTATTCTGATATGGTATCAGCATATAGAGAATTTAGGCATGGATATCATCTAGAAAGTGTAAATTGGAATTTCTATCATTATATAAAAAAGCGTGCTGGAGAAGCTATTGCTGATCAGTTATTCTTTGAGGGTAATCCAAAGTTAAAGGATAAAAAAATGATTACTCCTGTTATGAATAAAGTAGCAGGACAAATTCTAAAAGGTGGAAAAGAAGATCATTTAACTCCATTTTTAAAGTCTTTATATAAAATAACAGAAAAAGATCGCTTTAAAGTAAGAGAAACATATGGACGCTCTGGTAATGATTATTTTAATGAAGGAGTTCAAAAGTTAATAGGAAGACGTCGCGCAGAAGCTTTAGAAATTTTTCAAACTGAAGGTGTATTAGCAGATCAACAACTTAATGATAAAAATAATCTAATTAATGATTTATGGGATAAGTTTTATGCAAATAGGACTCATGAAGAAATGATGGTTCAAGCTAATACTATAGAATCAGAACTTAGAAGGGCAGAAAGAAGATTTGAAGTAGAAAGTAAAAAACAATCTCCTGATGAAAGTTATTTAGAAATGTTAGGAGAAGATATTTTTATTAAATCTAAATCTTTAGATGCAATGATGAATAAAATGACATTATTACCTTACGGTAAAGGACATGAATTACAACAAGAGCTTAAATATTTTAATCCTAAGGATGGTGCTAATAATAAGGTAACTGCTACAGAATTTAAACCTATTGTTATCAGAGATAAACGTACTGGAGATTGGAAAAAACAATTAAAAGCAGAGGAAACTTATGAATTAGGTTTTAATGATGTTGCTGTATATAAGCCTGTGACACTTAAACCTGTTGTAGAGCATGAGCTTATTGATGGGGCAGCATTTGCTTACAGTGTTCTTGGTAGATATTCTCATGTAATGGAAACTGATTTACCTGAATTTAGACGTATAGTTTTAGATGTTAAAAAAGAAATTAAAAAATCTGCTAGTAATTTAATGAAAACTAAAGGAGCTAGAGATTGGAGCAAGCATCAATCAAATGCACAAGCTGCTATAGATAAAGGTTTGCAACGCATTAAAGAGCTAGCAATGAAAGATGCTGATATTTTATCAGATAATGCACAAACATGGCTAGGACAAATGCCTGCTAATAAGGTAACTTATGGAGAAGATTTCTTATTAAGTTTGTTACTTCCAGATTGGAAAGGAAATCCTAATGAGCTTCATTATTCTCCAAAGACTGGTAATTTTATGCCTGCAGTAATGGCTCCAAAAAGATCTGTAATTAATGCAGTAATGAAGTCTATGGAACAATATAATGTTACTGGAGATTTTAAAGGCTTTGTTCAGGATTTTGCAAGTACTCATAGAGGATTTTATGAATCTATAGTTGCTGGAAGAGGAATACATGAAGGCTTGCAAAGACTAGCAGAGACTAGCTTTGAAGGCGCTTTACTTCAGACCACTATTGGTAAAGTTATGAATAATACTTTTATGAGAAGAAAAGATTATAAGAGCATGGATGAAGTTTTTGATGCTATGCCTCCTATTTTATCTGATTATGCAGAATTATATAGACAGATATTACAAGAAGGTTCATTAGCAGATCCTATGACAGCGTTTGGATTACGTCAGCAAATCATTAAAGATCCTTCTCTTGGTGTAGAAGGTTATAATAGAATATTTCAACAAGCTAGAGGGCATATGATTCTAGATGGATTTACTGCCAGACAATATGGAATAAGACAAGGAGAAGGACAAATGTTAGGTGAAATATTAATGTCTAGAAATGATGCAAGACGTAGACAGATAACAGGGTCTAAAAAAGCAACTAAAGGTTCTGAAATAAGAGATTTTATAGACACAACTGTTGGAAAAGAAAATACTATAAGAGAGGGGTGTAAATACTAATGCCTTGTGGAAAGCAATTTGATATTTGGAAGGAAGCTGAACAAGCTCAAGATAGATGGATTAATTCTAAAGTTCTAGAGAAATGGGAATTTACTAATGATTTAAATGCGTTTAAAAGACTATTTGAAACTGCAACAGGTAAAGTCCTTATGTCGGGAGAACATTTGCAGCCTAAGGATTTTAAAAAGTTTGATATTGCTATTCAAACATTAGAAAAAGATTTGCAAAATCCTGGAGTTCTTAGTAATTCAATATTAAAACATTTTTATGTTGGACAAGCTCATACTATGCGTAATCCTATTACTAAAAGCTTCTATGAAACGCTTATCAATGCTAATGAATTTAGAAATAGACATAATGTAGAATTAATGTCTAATTATAATATACTTATATCTGATCTTAAATTAGCTATTATGGAATTTAAAGGTCAAGATACTTATGGGATAGCTGAAGGTGGCTTTCAAGCAAGAGATATTATGTCTATAAATAGTATAAAGTCAAAGTTTAAAGCTAATAAAGTATTTAGAGATTTAAATAAGCATGAAACAGCTCTTTCTAAAAAGATGTTAGAAGGTGAAGGTGTTGAATCTACTGCTCAAGAAATGCAAGCTGTTTTTAAATTTCTCGAAAATGAGGGAGCAACATTTCAAGACTTTATGGATAGGGTAACATCTGGTAATGATTTAATATTAAAAGCTAGATATAAAGATAAAAAAGCAGAAACTGCAGGATATATTAATAAAATTAACAATGCTGCTAAAGCTTGGGATGCTATTCAAAAAGAATCTCAAACAATGTTTATTCAGTCTATTAAAAATCTGTCTGATACTATAAATTTAAAATATGGTAAAAAAAGTAGAACAGCAGAATTTCTTATAAAAGAATATGACAAAATTAGAAGTAAACTAGAAAAAAGTGAAGATGGTTATATACCTCATTATGTTTTAGATATTTTAGGACAATCATTAGAAATATCAGAACGAATGGCAAAATCTAAATCTGATACAGAAAGAAATGATATATTAGGCGAATATGTACAGAAATCACAAGAAATAAATACAAATCTAAGTCAAAGATTAAAAGCTAAAAGTAAAGAGCCTAATGAGTATTTCTCTCGTAATCCTCTTTTATATGCTTCTAAATATATAGAACAAGTAACGCAATTTAACCATAATTCTTTTGTAGATAAAGCTTATACACAAGGATTGCAACAACTTACAAAAGTTGGCATGAAACTTGATGGCAAAGAGCAGGGAGCTGCAAAAGTATATTTAGATATATTTAATGATTTATACTCAGAGGCTACAAATAAGAATAGACGTGTAGATCAAAGTGATACAGCTGACAATTTAGTTCGTCTTATAACTTCTATGCAATTTGTATCTAAATTAGGATTATCTACTAGGGGTGCATTAAGAAATGGTACTCAAAGATTTTTAAATTTTGCTTACTTTGGAGGCCTTACTTGGTCCGATGCATTAATTCAATTTAAATCAAGACCTGAATATAAAAAGGCTATGGAGGATGAGCTACATTATCATGGATTAGAGTTTGTTGATATATCTAAAGTTACAGAAGGAGCAGTTACAGCTTCAGATTTAACAGCTCATGGGATAGATTTTCAAAAAGGAACATTAACTTTTAATGATAAAGAAACAGTTTTATCCATGTTAACTAAAGGCGGAGTAAAACTTGCTAATGCTAGCTCTATCATGACAAGAGCTTTAGAAAATTCTAATAGAAAATCTACTTTTGGAGTTGCATTTCATAAAAGAGCCGAACAATTAAGAAAAACAAAAGAATATGAATTTGTAGAAGCAGGCTCTCAAAAAGAAAAAGATATGTATAGAAATGCAGGGAATTATGCTTCAAAAATGGTTTCTTTATTGCACTTTGAATATTCTCCATTTGGAAAAGCTAAAATATTACGTACTAAGCCTGGTGCAATATTAGGTCAATTTGGACACTATGCGCTTTCTTTTGCAAATCTACAAGCCCAAATGGTAAAAGATTATAAAAGAGCTTTTAAGGCTGGGGATTATACTGGAGAAGAAGCAGGTAGATTAGTTAGGTTAGGACTTATGTATGGCTTGACAGAGCTAGTTGGCGGTGCTTTTGACATGAATCTTACAAGTTATATTCAAAATGATACTTTAGATCGTAGCTTGGAATTGATTAGATTCCTAACAGGAGATGAAGAAACAAGCAAGGAAGCATTCTATGGTAAAGGATTAGTAGGAGCTGCTGGATTAGTACCAATATCAGATCTTATAGAGCTTCATAATCTGGGAGCTGCTGCAGGCTATTGGAATATGCTTGCTGATGAAGAAAGTACTATGGGTTGGTTAATGGGAATGCGTGAATATGATCGTATTGATAATAAGGAATTTTTAGGAGAAGTAGGTGGAATGTTTAGTATTGAAGCTGAAAGATTAATTCGTAGAACTGGACCAGCATTCTTCTATAAAGGAAATGTATTTACAAATATGGTTACAGCCGAGCTAGGTTTATATCCTGGAACTACTACTCTTGGTTTTAAAACACGTGATATCAGAAAGAAAATAATGAAAGCAGCTCAAGGCAAGGATACAGTAGATAAATCAAGAAGCTATAAATGGAGCCCATATTCTAATAAAGCAGCAATCAAAGCATTAGATAATTTTTAAAGGGGCCAAGATTTCTCTCAGCCCCTTATAACTATTAATCTTTTTCTTCTATTTTCTCACTTACAATAGCTATAAAATCTTCATATATCTTATTTACATGACCTACAATATAAGCCAGATCATTTGAGATAGCTATTATTGTTTTTGAATCTACATTTTTTCTCTTTGCTAATTTAATTAGATTATTATTTACAGTTTTCACTTTACTAATTACAGATTTTTTAATTAGCATTTATACTCCTTATCACTTTTCATCAAACATGGAGAACTTCTTAACAGAACCCCCATTATTACGTAATTCTTTCATATATGCTACTATTTCGAGGAAATCTTCATATTCGATGATAACATAGGTTTCGCCACGATCTTCCCGTACAAGGGCAATATCGCACGATTCTGGGGGTTTAAGCCATTTTGCTATGCGTTTTCTGCGTTTACATTGACCTTTTAAGTTCTCTATTTTAACGTCTACATCTTCTGCTTCTCCAAGCGACATGCCATTACTAGCATATGCTCTTATAGCTTTTAATCCAAACCTACCAGCTTGGTTAACTACTTCACGCTCAAAGGTGTTTCCTTTTCTTTTGCTTGGACTGCTCATTTTTTTTCTCCAATTGTCTATATTGACTATCTAACCATATATTTATAGATCTAAGATCTGCATATATATGTTTCTTACGCATATCTGATGCTATTTCTTCGTATTCATCTTTCTTATCATGATATAGATAAGCTACGATTCTTGATATTATGTCTAGTTCTTTTCTAGTCATTTCGATTTTATAATCATCTTCTTCCATTTTTTCATTTCTATAGCTATTAATTTGGATAGCTTTATAAATCCATTCGTCTGTTTCTTTGTCCCATTTGATATAAGGTTCCCATCTTTCATTCGTCAGTAACCTTTGTTGCTTGGACGGAGAATGATTCTTTCCCATAACTTACGTTCCTCCACATAGCAAGATTTAGTTTTTCATTATTAATTGTAATATCTCCAATAAACATAGGCTGTTTACTGTTTGGAGTATGCTTTGGATTCTTATTTATAAATCCAGAGCCTACCTTTTCATATTTTTTTCCCACTAGTTTTCTCCTTTATAGTTTCCATAAATCCCATGATTTTAAGGCTTTAATAAATGCTTCTTTGAAATTATAACTATTTATCCAACTTTTATCACCTATATGTTGCATCCATCCAAATTGAGCTTTTTTAGTAAGACATCTATTTTTATGAATAAAGACTGGTGTTTCTTTTCCATCACGATAAGCAGTAAGATAATTTTTATCATGTTTCCATGTGATTTCAGGTCTATGATCTTCCTTCATAATTTCATCAAAACTTAATACTTCTAATCCTTTTTGTGCTTTCATTTATTATTCTCTCTTTCCTCAATCATTGCCCAGAGAAGCATTAAATATACAATTGCATCTTTAATCCTACCCCTAACATCTTCTCTTTGCGATTTGTGCCCAGATAGGTGGGCAGTTATTCCATCAATATGCTTAAGTAGATATACCATAAGGGTCTTCTCCGAACTAATAGAAAGTAGGGAGCCTACCCTATCAAAATTAGCAAAAACATTGTCATCTGTATGAGCATACTCTTTTTGACCTTCATCTCTGGTCTGCTGTACTTGGCTCCATATGTTGTTCATTAGCTTTGTCATTTTTTTGTACTTCATCTTTACTCTCCTGAATCTTTTTATTTAACCATCCATTATATTCTACATTATCACCTTTATACTCTACATATCCTATAAAGTATGTTTGCAATTCATGCACTCTTTGTGCTAATATATCTAGTTTTCTATGTGCATCAGCTAGTAAAGATTCATATTGTTTATAACCAAGTTTTTTCTTACCTACATTCTTAGGCCTCATAACTATATACCCATTCTTGTTTTAATCTTTTTTACATCGAGTTCTAATTTAGATACTATATCTGTAAGTTGCGATACAGTTTTCATAATATCTGTATTAGTTATTTTAGATTCTTTTTTTACTGGTTTTTCTTTTGTTGTTGGCATTTTACTCTCCTAATTATGTATAAGGGGAGTAGTAATATGGATCGAAAACTAGTTTAGTATCATACTACTAGCAAATAACCCAGGGTTTTGACTCTCCTCTATTACCACTTCCCCACTATACGATTTGGACTATGTGTTAAGAATTGGAATACCCACCAACATTCACCATTATTAGATGCTTGTAGTGCGCATTTACGATCACGATATCCTATAGTAAGATTACTATACTTTGGTATAAATATATCTTTTCTATGATCTATCTTATCTTCCAATTCATTTTAATCCTCGGACATAAGAATTGGTTACAAGACGGACACCAGGTATCCTCTCACCATCTTTTAGCTCTTTAAGGATTCTCTTTTTATCTAGCTTTTTTGTGATAACTTCCACAAAATATTCATCAGGAATATCATTCTCATTAAGGACATCTACTGCTCCAGCAGATTGAGATACTTTAATAGGATTGAATACAGAATGCTTAGGTAGCTGATCAACCTCTGCATATGTACTTCTTACTAAAGTTTTTATTCTTTCCTGTGCTCTTTTCATGATAGCTGTATGATTCTTCAGTTTCTTGATTTGCTCCTCAAAGAGCGAAATCTCTTTTTCAGACTCTTTATATAGCCAAAAGATTCCATCTTCTTTTTGGTGTAATTCAGTGAAGAGTTCATCAACTCTTTCCATAAGCTGTTCTTCGTTGAATATTTCATAGTCATTTCTAGCTAGAACTAGATCACGTGTTATTTCAACTAGAGATCTGTTCATAAGCGCATACCTCCGTTCCTGTGATTCTTACATCTTCCACCCAAAGTTTTACATTGAGTGTTTCTCTTTCTCTATTTGCTTCAGACTTCACATGTAATTGTGAAATCTTTCCTTCTGCATCTTTTACTGGATTAACAGATATCAGTTTATTAGCATTATATGCTACTCTAAACGAGCCTTTTGCGGAAGCCATATTCATCCCTTCATGGAATGCTTGTTTAGTTATCTCTGATACTGCAAATACAATAATATTATTTTGTACTGCAAGCTCCATTAATCCTTGCGATGCTTCTTCTACTTTCATGTTATTATCTCTCTGCTGCGATTTCAATAAACCCATATGGTCTACTACTACGATCTCTGGTTTTATAGGGAGCATTGTTATTCTCTTCTGTAGTTCTGTTGGATGACATGATCCATAGTCTACAGTAAGCCATGAGAAATCTTTAACTATACCATTTCTCATAGAATGATAATGATCCGCTATATCATCTTCTTTCCAACCCCTCTCAATCATTAGAAACCTGGACCATATCTGCCTAGCAGACATTTCCATTTCCATAAAGTATGTAGGTTTCTTAAAGTGATTAACCCAATTCTGTAACAACATTGTCTTCATTGACTTTGGCGGTGCTTGTAATATAACAACTTCACCAGGATATATAGGAAACTTTTGTCCATATATTGCACCTAAATCTAATGGAGATTGATTTGTTGTATAGAAATCAGCCATTACTTTATCCATATCTTGTGCAGTCATTATAGATTGTGATTTTTTTGCTTTATATAATTTGCATGTATTCTTACAAAGTTTATCTTTAACAGGATCATCACATCCATATCTATATCCACTACCGCCATGGCCTTCATAACAGCTTTCTATAATTGAATCCATTTCTTCTATAGTAAAAGGTTTATTCTCTATATCTACAGTTTGTCTCCAGTGTTCGGCAATAATGCGTACCATATTTTCTGGGTATCTCCAACGTAAATGAGAGACAATTCTAAGAGCATATGCATGCCTATTACCGAACCTTGTTCCTTCCATCATACTTTGTATACATGGATAATTAACAGTATCTGGAGCTCTGCCTATCGACTTAGAGGCTAATACTTTTTCTTCAGAAGAATGCTTAACAAGAACATCAAATACTGGTTCGCATTCTAATTCTTTTGGAAGAGAAGTTTGTGGTTTAGATGCATATTCTAATATATGATCTATATTTTTATGAATCATACTATCAGATATATGCACTTTCCATTTTTTACTTTTACTATTACGAGTATTTAATAATCGTATTAATCTTGTCTTATCTGTGACTGATGGATCTGCATAGTCATAAATACCTGCACTTTTTAAAGCATTTTTTACTTTAGAATGTAAATTCTTATCAGGTTTCCACCTAAAAGCTGTTGATGGTATACCAACGTGAAACCCAGTCCCACTAAAATAAAGATTATAAGGTATTTCTAAATCTTTTAATAGTATTGTGAGTCCTATCACTTTTTGCCTGGCATTATCTGGATTAGAACCATCTACATCTAAAAGTAATTCATTTGGCATATATAACATTCCATCATAACCAGATAAAGATTGTTTTTTCTTAGTGTATTCTATTACATATTCATCATAATCCCATAAAGACATAAAAGTATCTTTATTCATATTCATCCAATCAGATACTTTTTCTTCATTAACAAAATGATGTCTATTATTTACACCAAAAGCTAACTCTTTAATCATACTGCAATTTCCTTTTTAATTTTTTTAGCTCTTTTATGACGCTCTTCCCATTTCTCACCTCTTAAATGTGGTGTTGATTGTTGTATTTTACGTCTACATCTAGAGATAGATTCATAACTAGGTAATTCTTTATTGGCAAGCATTTTTAAAATATCGTCACCATTTACATAACTTGGATCACCTAAATGTTTTGCCCATATATTTGCCATTAATCTTTCATCGCTATCTCTTAATACTGGATGTTTAATTAAAAATTCTCTAACTTCTTCTAATACTGAAAATATTTTTTTCACTTTTTCTCCTTATTGAAATTTGATGGGGGAACCAATGAATTGGCATTCCGACAGGTTCCCCCATCCTTGTTCAGCACTACCTATGGCAGATTACCATTTTAGAAAGGTATTTCAACATCATTTGTTTTAGTATCATTTTCAGGTATAGCTGTTACTGTATCCATAACACCATTAGTGCTTACAGTTCCATTACCTGGAGTATAATCATTAAAACGAGTTTCAGCTTTACTTTTCCAGAAATCTACATCAGATTGAGTAAAAGTATCTATTCCATTTTCAAATACTGTAGGAGCTACAGATGAATAAGCGCGAGTATATTCTCCATCTTTATAGAAGAATATATTTAGATTTTTTCCTACCATTTGCTCAGCAGAGTCATCTAATTTTACTACTCTATCTCCACCTGTGCCCTCTAATACTTCTTGAATACCAGCATTAGCAAATCTAAAGACATTACCAATAGCAAATTCTTCACCATCTCTACCCATTTTAGCATAGATTCTTAATGTAAAATTATCTGGATATCCTTTAAATCCTAATTCAAGAAATTTAGAATCATTATAAGTGCCATATTTTGCTGTACTTACAGTTAGTTCATGCCATCCTGTTGCCCAATTAGAGCTACCTTGTTTTACTGTTAATGTTCTCATTATGCTGTTACTCCATTTGCTGTTTTAGCTGTTTTAGTTGTTTTAGATACTGTTGTAGTAGGTATCGGTCTATCTACAAGAGTGCGAAGTGAATAAGTTTTACCAGAACCTGGAGATCCAATTATTAGAATCTTACACCCAGAAAATCCTGCATCTCTGGAAGCATTAAGAGGTATTTGATAATCTTGTTCTATTTCAGTTCCAAGAGAAGCTGTTCTATCTTTTGCATGATCATATTTTTCAGTTCTACCTGTTACCCATACATATTTAGAAGGACCAGCTAATTGATTTACAGTTTTAGTATAAAATACAAAATCAAACCATTTAGCTATATCTTCTTTAGTTGAGCCATCAATATATGGTAATATTTTATTACCACCATCATCCATAGTTTGTAATTTACCATGCACATTACAGATTACTACACCAGGAATACGAGTTACAAATTCAAGACAAGTATCAAGTTTATTTCTTAATTTACCCCAATCTTGTAACATTAGTTTACCTGTATCTTTCTTAACTAAACTTCTCATATACTTTTTACTAAGTTCAGAGAAAGTATCAATTATAAGTGCATCTACTTTAGGTGCGCCTTCTTTCAATACAATAGCTTCTTGTGTTTCTTTAATAGTTAGATCACCTAACTTTTTCTCTACAACAGTATTCTTCTTGGTATAAAGTTGACCTATTACTTGTTGAAATGCATCCCAAGAACCTGGTCTTAATAAGTTATAACCAAACATCTTTGCAATACTATCTTCACTCCCGAGCGTTTGACTGCCGTGCTCGAGATCACAATATAGTACTTTCATTATTGTTTTCTCCTTGTTATTTTCTTGACTATTTATGCACTCAGGGAGAGTGCTTCATCTGCATTATTGCAGTACTTCAAATTTACAACTGATTTATGTGACGTGCAACACATTTTTTAAATTTTAAGGGGGACAGAACCTCGACGAACTATCCCCCTTGTATATGAAAAAGACCACGCTTAAGGTTGGGTCGGCAAACACTCCCTATTAACGAATGGTGGTTTTAGCCGTAACTTTTTCAAAGTTTATTCATTATCATGGTAGGAAAATTAAAACTAAAATTACCATTAAATGGTTGTCCAGTTACAAGTTTTCTTACTGCATTAGCTATAAAACTACCACTCATATTAGAGCAATAACTTGTAGCTTTAGCATTACATGGATCTGCAGACATTTTTTCATTACTATACCAAATCTTCTCATATTTATTAACATCTGGTTTTGGTATAATATATTGTTGATAATGTTCTGCACCCATTCTACCATCTATTATGCACATTGGCTTTTGTTTAGCATTTGCACATAATATCTTTACTGCTTCCATTCTTATATCCATAGTATCAAATGCAAGTATTGCAATATCTTTTTTGCCATTATAAATATAATCTTTAAAATAGCCTTGTAAGCATTCTATTTCCGTTTCAGGATTAATATCTGTTATTAATTCATTTAGTGCTTGTACTTTATCTTTGCCTACATGTTGAACATTATATTGCGATACACCTACATTTACATCTTCTACTTTATCCATATCATATAGAAAGAAGTTTACAGCACCACTTCTTGCTAATTGGGTAGCTGCGGAGCTTCCAATAGCCCCACAGCCCAATATATGAAATGAATATTCATGAAGATTATTTACTATGCCTTCATACCTGCTCTTTAAGGCTTGTTGCATTTAATTTCTCCTCATTTTCATCTGTGTCATAAATTACAGGAACTATCCACATATTTGGATCTTCCATGAATAATTCTTCATCTATTTCTTCTTTACCTATTTTTACAAACATATATGGAGATTTCATTTTTAATAGATCTTCATTAGCAGATTCTACTTCTTTTTCATATTTTTTATATGTAAGAGTACCTTCTACTATATTATCTATCCAATAGACAATCTTATCATAACAGAATTTATGCATTTGACCTTCAGGAAGAGCTCTATCTGTAGTAGATCCGTAGTTTATTTTAGATTCAGCATAATTACCATATCCATATTGATGAAAACTATAATTATATAAATCAGTTTCATTATCCCATAATGATGGTTGATTTGCATCTTTAGGTTTTCTCCAAGTAGATTGAATAGTAGTTTGATTACATAGCTCTTCTACTTCTTTAAGTATCTTTTTAGGAACTATGCTTTTAGATTTTCTTTCCATTATTTGTAATGTAGTATCTTCATGCATTATCACAGGATTCCACATAGATATTCTAAACTTATTTTCACGCTTAAGATTAACAACAAGTGCAAAACTAAGATCACCATCAGAATATTCATTAATTCCTTTTATATCAGTAGAACTCCAAAATACTCCCATAGTATGATGAGAATGCCACCAACAAAATCGAAAATCTTTCTTTGCATGTTTTTTTGCTGCTTTACAATAATAATGAGCAAGTTCTTCTTTATCTAGATCACAAGTACCACTAGTTACTTCTTGTTTTATTATAACTGGATCTGTTACAATCCAATCGCCATCTTTGTCTTTATAACATATAGACATTCCACCTATTTCACTATTCATTGTATCATATGCTGCTTTAGCATAATTAATGATTTTGTCATAGTCTTTCTGCGATATATAATATCCCATTATCTCTCCTTATATGTTAATTGCACTTCCTCTAGAAGTAGCCCATCTTATAGCTCTTTCTTCAGGAGTTAGCGTTTCTTCTGCTATTGTTTCTGGATTCCATTGTTCTATTACAGGATTTTGAATACGATTAATTTCATTTCTTATTTCTCCTAATGTAGAACCATGCCATTCATCTTCTACATGTTCATATTCCCAAAGTCCTTCTTCAGGAGGAGAATATTCATTCATTACATCAGTAAGTTCTTCTATTAATGCATCCCAAACCCTTGTTCCAAATACTTCATCTAAGAAGCTTTCTAAATCAAAATGACTATAGCTATTACTAATATTAATCATTCCATATTCAAGATATACTTCTCCTAATACTTCAATTATTATATCAAGAGATATATTTAGAAATTCATTATTTAATAAAATATCACTATAACCTTCTTCTTTAAAAGCTTCTTGAAAAGATAGCATATAATATCTTATTAATAATTGTAATCTACAAGCTTCTAAGATTGCTTCTTCTTCAGTCTGAGGGCCTATATAATCTATTATTTGCTTACTACATGTATCTATTACAACAACTTCTTGCCCATCATATTCAGCATCACTAGGAATAGATGAATTAGATTTTAAATAAGCATATTCATCTTTAAATTGACAATTATTACATGCATTATAATATTCTAATCTCCATTCAAGGTCAGATTTTAATCTATCTTTACTATCAAGACATCTTTTTATAGAAGTTGCATAGTGACGATTCCAATCACAATCACTTTGTGCTTGATTTATAGTTTTATTAATAAGCATATCTGGATCTGAATTTAATGGGAATCCATAATGACATTTATCTATTCTATTTAATGGATTAGTATGAGGAATATGATATTTAGATAACCATTGTCTGGATAATATAGCTATAGCATGAGGATTAATAGCCCAAGCTGCATTATTAATAGCACCTTGTACATCACCTGTACAAGTATTATATCTAAAATCATCATCAAACTCATTAGAATATCTAGATCTATGGCCAGTTACATATGGATGTTCTAAATAACTATATCTAGGATGTAATTTAGCTATAGGATTATGTACTTGTCTTGGTGGAAATCCAACATTATCATTAGCATAAGTACACCAAGCATTAATAAATTTCCAAATAGGAATAGTCCACCTAAGATGAACATCACCCCATTTAAATTTACTAATTATATCATCCATTTTATAAACAACTAAATCTATATTGTTTACATGTACATCAAGATATATTTTCATTTCCAACCATCTATCACTATCTGCAATATCATCATTATCTACAAGTACATCTACAACAGTATTAGGAATATTATTAATAACTTGACCAGATTCATTTATTATTCTTTCTATAAAATTATCCCAGAAAGTTTTTAATAATTCTGTGTTATCTTGCCAATCTACAGCTCTATATTTTAAGTTCTGCATTTTATTTTGGATTCTAATAGCATGATCCCAAAATCTAGATTCAGTCCATCTATTATTTAATATTCTTTCTTTTAAAGCATACATACTAGATGGTTTACTAGAATATTTTAGAATATAATTAGCATGAACTTCTTTTACTTTGTCATATGTACCAGGTTTAAATCCAAATTTTTTATTTATTGCAATTATTTCTTTATTTCTACCATATCTATTATTAAAAGATTCTATTTCTTCTAATAATTCTGCTTGAGGTCCTAATTTTAGTTTATCTGCTACATCATTTAGATTTATAACAGCATCTTCTATTGGTATTAGATTCATCTACATCTCCTTATATAAGAACAGGGGACAGTATTACACCATCCCCTGCTAAATATATTATTTAAGTTACTATTTATAGATTTATAAATCTAGTTCCGCCACCTTTATCATTTTCTACTGCAGCTACTAAATCACCTTCTTGTAATTCATAGCTATCTTCTACACCTGTTCCATTAACACTAACTGATGCTCTTGCAGGTATTTCAAGTTCAGTTTTTAGTGCACCTATAGTAGAAGAATTAACTTCTCTTTCAGGAAATGCACCACCTGATAGTACTTTGATTTTAGTTGCCATTTAGACTCTCCTTGTTGTTATTATTATCATCATGAAAGTATAGATCTACTAAAGCAGTAATAGTATTTGTACTGAGTTCTATATTTTTCTCAGCTTCATGTACTTCTTTAATAGTTCTAATCATTTTTTCTGCTTTATATAGCTTCTCTTCAAGAAATTCAACATATCCATGTTCATGTAAATCTCTTGAATTATTTACCATTGCTTTTGTTTCTTCATCTGTTGCACTACCAACAAATAAATCCTTCATTTTTCCCATTACATTTTACTCCATATCATTGTTAAAAATAATTCTGCTATTACATACCAAAAAGCCATACTTAATATAAATAAATTTAAATATACAAAAGTTCTTATCATCATTTCTTTTTCCTCCAAAATAATTGTTTATATATAAATCTAAGTTCTTTAACTACAGAAAATAGTCGAACAATTACATCTTCATTGGCATTATTATCTTCAGCTCTCATGAGTTGCAATTCTTTCATCATTAGTCTTTTTTCTAAATATTCTTTAAAATCCATAGGTAAATATGTAAAAGATACAGGGGAGAAATGCAAGGCAAAACTCCCCCGACCTCCTGTTTTCCTCCGTGATGACAAGCACTATCGGGATATACCCAATAATTTATTAGATTGTTTTTGAAGATTAAGTGCACGAGAATAAGCTTTTTCACGAGCTTTTTCATTAGTACTTACTTCATAAAAATCCAACAACTTGTTCACTTCATTATTTAGATTGTAAGCCTTGAATACAGGTTTTAGAATCAGTTTCCAAGCCATTGGAGTAGATGAGTTACATTGCATAATCATCTTCCTCCATTTCAACATCTTGAGGTAATTTTACTTCCTCATTACAATGTTGACACTTCAAGGAAAGATATTCATCATATTCTTGTACGCGACCACAGTCACAAATTACTAGTGTTGTCATTTTACGGATCTCCTTATTTAGAGGGTTATCTCCTCCTCCTTATAAAGAGCTATTTTGTATTAAAAGCATCTAATACATTCCTTAACAAATCTACATCATTTCTATGAAATGTTAAAGTTTCATTTTTACTATTTCTAATCTGAACTTCAGTAATATTAACTTTACCATTAGTAGTAGTACTTCTAGAAAGAACTGATTTAGTAGTTTTAGGTGTTGTATGCTTAGCATTAGTTACCTTACCAGTTAATTCACGCTCCCAATTATATAGAGTACTAGGAACTATATTAAGAGCTTTACTAACATACCTACGAGCACCAGATAAACTATATCCACGCTTCATTAACTTTTTTACGTCACGAATAGCAGTTAATCTCTTATTTTTAGAGAATTTAGATTTAAAGGTTTGTTTCATATTACTTATTCTCCTTCATTTGTTTTATGATTTTGGCTTTTTCTTTCTTAGACTCACCTCTGCGAGATTCTATGAGTTTAAGTTTTTGTTCAAGAGATAGAGCATCATATTTAGCTTGTCTTTTTTCTGCAGCATCTCTTTTTGTTGCGTTGTTTAGCACTTCCTTACCTCCATTATTACCATAACTTCTGATATTTTAATTTAGATATTTTAGCATTATATTTTCTTGAATAATCTAATCTACAAGGATTACACATAGCATGTCTATAATGTCTCATCTTAATAAAAACATCTATTGGTTTATATTTTCCACATACTTTGCATTTCTTTTCTTTCATTATTCCTCCAAATTAATGCTAGTCCCCTGATCAGAGAGCTCTGGTACTACATACCTAGAGTTAATGACTAGCAAATCTTTTAAATAAGGCGAACCAGCGCGCAGTTATACATATGTGATCATATACCAGCCCGCCTTATCAGGTCACGTCAAATCTGTCGATCTTCAAACCAATGAATCATTTTGGCTAAAAGATCTATAATACAATTAAATAACATATATCCGAAATACAGACCTAACGTAATATATAGTGCGATGAATATCATATCAAGACTATTCACGAATACCTACCATACCTTTCCAAATTTTATGACCATCAGATATTGTTAGATTCTTATCTTCATGATCATAGTCCACTTCTATAACTTCCCACCAATTTGCAGTATTAGATGACATTCTAACTTTATGATGTAAGTCAATACTACGTTCAAGATGACCATTAATATCTTTAATAACACGCTCTTGATGTAGTTTGTTATGAAATATTAGATGATTAACAATATTATAACAATCTGATAAACAGACTTCTTTGACATCTTTCCAATATCTATCATAATAATTAATTGTTAATTCTGCTAATTCAATGATTGTTTCTATCTTAGTACCAGATTCAATACGAAGAACTTCATCTAACTTTACATTGCCAATCAATATATCTTTAACACACATTGATAATGATTTACCAACATACATATGTTTAGTACTTGTCATGTACAACCTCACTTTCTTTTAGTTATGAGTGACCCTATAAGTTACAATATAGATAGAAGTATACTTACAGGTAGGGTTAGGGGTGATATGCGCTTATATGCGCCTTTATGGAGCTAATACAGCTATTATATGTATATATCACATACTATATAATACAATAGTAGAGAAAAAGGAGTAAGAGGCTAAGTTTCCCTAGCCTCTAGTTATGAGTTATTACCGTTACCTTACATTAGTTCTAGTTCTATATTGACGTCGTGACTTCTTCCAGTTGTCTATAGCTTCCAATGATTCTAGTGAATGATTGATGATCTGTGTACCATTGCGACCTCTGTATGCTACTGTTCCTTGTGGTAAGGACTTGAGGCATTGTTCTGTTGCTTCATCAGCGGCTTTTACAGCTGGATCAGTGTACACTACTTTTTCTTGTTCATCATCATAATAAGCACCATCTTCACTGGGCTCTTCTACTGGCTCAGTCTTAGGAGGTGACATCTTTAAGACTACAGCATCGACTATAGCATTGATTTGATCTTGTCCAAGTTTCATATTTTTCTCCAATAGTTAATAGTTACAATAACACTCAATATAATTAATTGAAATCGAATTTAACGTAATCGTTAAAGCGAAACCTCCCCGATAGGGGGGTACACTCTGTTAAAAGCACGCATACTAAAATGGTATAATTTTCAAAAGTGACCTAAAACTCTTGCATTGCATTACGTAATCTTTCATAAGTTTAGTCATTGAAAGGAGATATAATGGCTAAGCAAGTATACCATCTAACAATAGAATATGACACAGATACAGAAGAGATAGAGTATATAGTCGAAACAGTAGAAGCAGTAGATACTGACTTTATAGGTCTAACTCAGATAGGAAGTATGGATATAGAATCTCTAGACTTCGATAAAGAGACATTAAGAGAGATATTAAGATGTTATGAAGTGGGAGAAGCTTAGACATAATATAACTTCTATCTAACCCTATAAGGGTTAGAATATAGATATATATTATATTATATATTATATCTATATATTATATTATAATATTATATTAATGCGCGCGTACGAGAAAGGCAATAAATGGGTAACATAACAGCAAACGAAAAGAGTCATTTTAAAATCAGTCTTCCAATGCTTATTCAGGCAGTTGGAGGTGTGGCTTTATTAGCTGCTATGTGGACATCTACTCAAGCTGATTTACATGCCTTGCAAAAAGATGTTGGTCAACTACAGGACCAGGTAAAGACTATGTTAGAATTACAGGATAAACCCATACCTTCAGATATACGCCAAGATACAAAGATGGAATATTTTGAAAAAGAGTTAGATAGAATAAAGTCTAAATTAGATGAATGAATGTAGACAGAAAATTAACATTATTATTAGGGTTATGGATTTTAGATAAGATTGTAATGCTAATATTATTATACATAATTAAATAGGGGAAGTATAATGGAAGGAACTGCAAAAAAGATAACTGGTTGGTATCCAGATAAGAATGAAAAGTCTGCTATAATCAATATACGAAATACAATAGAAGGACTATTATCACCAGAAAATCTTATGGAACCAGATAGTATAAAGGAACTTCAGCATCTGCTAAATAAGTATATATATGGAGAGAAAAAGATAATGGAAGATGGCATGTTTGGAGAACAGACAACAAAGGCAATACGAAATTATCAGCAACAATCTCGCTACTGGGGAGGTCATTCTACAGTAATAATGAACCCACTTGAAACAGGTAAGCTCTATGAGAGAGATTTAGAATATGAAGATCTTCGTGAAGGTGGAGGTGATCAGGGTTATTAATGAATAACGATCTTGCAAAATTAATAGTACTTTTATGGATGGGTGGTGTAGCGTATATGCTATTTGAGATATGGGTAGATATAGCCTATATAACAGATTTAGTTCATGCATATATCTCCATGGTAGTGGAGCACGTAAGACCATAATGGCAAAGATTAGTTACCTGGGAAAGGTAAATGTACAGAATATATTTAAATGCCATATGTGCTCAAAGCCTGGTAGAGACCGTTATCAGGCCGTACCTAGTATTCCAGATCTTGCAGACTGGAAAGAGATGATTATTTGTAAGAATTGTGCAAAAAGAGAAGTAGGATCAAAAAATAAGGAAGAATGGAATAGAATACATGACATGGGAAGAGATGTATAATAACGCATTAGAGGTTATTCATGAGATGGATAAGGAGATAGAAGTATTACGTTCTATTATAAGAATGCAATTACCAATTATAGGTGATGATGAGAACTTATAAGATATCTAATATATATCATAAAGTCTTCGACGACAAGGAAGAGCTGCCGTCAGGGATAGATGTTGTTCCTGAATGGCGAGACGCTAACATAGGTGACTGGGTTCAAGCAGACGATGGCTGCTATATACAAATCCTTCGTAAAGGAACAATGCAAACGAGAGGGGGAAAACATCGAACCCGTCACTATGTTGGCACGTGTACTGGAACTTTTATGTGTAATAAGAATGTAAAGATGGATACATCTAAAAGAGAGAATGTATGGAGTTTATCTGGAAAGAATACAGAGAAAGTTATATTTGATAGAAAGACATTAACAAAGCATGAAATAATTTTTATAAAATTTTTAGCTGGTGGTATGAATATGAGAGATGCATACTTAACAGCATTTGATACAAATAATCCTAAGTATGCAGCAGAGCAATCAGCTAAATTAGTTAAAACAGAGAGGGTTCAAAAAGCTATGAAAGAAGAGTTAAAGCCAATATTAAAAGAATTAGACATAGATGACAAATACGTATTGAAAGGCATAAAAACGGTTGTAGAGGGCGATGAGAAAGCAGAGACTAAACTGAAAGCTTTATTCAAGCTATCAGATATACTCGATCTCGAAGATAAGACCCAAACCAAGGTTACCCAGCTTACTGGAGCTGTCTTTCAAGGATTTGCAGACAATGTCTTAGATGAGGTACAAAGACCACAAGAAATAACAAAGGGAAAATAATATATGTTTGATGTGAATACCTAATCAAGTTAAACTTAAACCCGTGGCCAATGTTAATTTTCATAATGTGAGCAAAGAAGAGGAAGCGTTAAAGCTTGCTTATAACGACCTAGTTGCGTTTGGTAAGTTATTCTTACCTGATGACTTTATGCGTTCAGAAACTCCTTTCTTTCATTATGAAGTTATGGATGCAATTAATGACCCTGATGTTAGGCAATTAGCAGTTGTTCTTCCAAGGGGTCATGGGAAAACAGTTTTAACGAAGTGTGGTATAATGCATGATTTTTGTTTTACAAAAGAGCCGTTATTCTATGGGTGGGTAGCGGCTAGTTCAAAGATTAGTGTACCAAACTTAGATTATATAAAATATCATCTGGAGTATAATGATAAGGTTAGATATTACTTCGGTGATTTAAAAGGGAGGAAATGGACAGAGGATGATATCGAACTTAAAAACGGTTGCAAGCTTATCAGTAAGTCTAATCTATCGGGAATTAGAGGAGGTGCTAAACTCCACAAAAGATACGACCTTATCGTGCTTGACGATTTTGAAGATGAGAATAATACCATTACGCCTGAGTCTAGAAGTAAAATCGCGAATCTTGTTACAGCTGTTGTGTTTCCTGCTCTTGAGCCTCATACTGGTCGTCTTCGGATCAATGGGACTCCCGTTCATTATGATGCATTCATTACTAACATACTCAATGGTCATATTAAGGCGAAAGCTCAGGGACAAGATTACAGCTGGAAAGTGATTACGTATAAAGCATTACAAGATGATGGTACTCCTTTATGGCCTAGTTGGTTTGGGCATGAAGAGATGGCAAGAAAGAAAAAGTTTTATGCTGATTCAGGTCAGCCACAGAAATTCTATCAAGAATATATGATGGAAGTTCAAAATGAAGAAGATGCAATATTTACAAGAGAACATATTAACTACTGGGACGGTCAGTTTATTCATGATGAAGAATCTGGCATTAGCAGTATAGTTACGGAGGATGGAGATGTCAAACCAGTTAATGTTTTCGCGGGTGTTGATCCCGCTACGGACTCTCAGCGTAGGGATGCTGATTATAGCGTTATCATTTTTGTTGCTTGTGATGTGGATAACAATATTTACGTTCTCGACTATCTTAGGAAGCGGTCTTTACCTGTGCTCGGCATTCCAGGCTCAGATAAAAAAGGTATTGTCGATTATATATTCGATTACGGAAAAATATATCATCCCTTAATGTTTACTATTGAAGATACTACAATGTCTAAACCTGTATTTCAATCAATTAAAGCTGAGATGATACGAAGGAATGATTTCTCTATAGGATTTAAAGAAGAAAAGCCAGGAACTAGAATGTCCAAGAGAGATCGTATTCAGGGAATATTAGCACAAAGATTTGCTGTAGGTAGAATGCATATAAAGAAAACGCATTATGATCTGCAAAGAGAGATAATTACATTTGGTCCCAGGATGGCACATGATGATACTATAGATGCTCTTGCATATGCATGCAAGTTTGCATACCCTTGTGACTTTGGAGAGAAAGATGGGAAGCTTATTAAAAAGAAACCTAAGGCAAAGTCCTGGGTAACTGCTTAGTGAAAGGATCAAATATAATTGATGATGGAATGGCAGTTACTATTAATTTTAAATGGCTGCTTCAAATAATAGTTGGAACAGCCATTGCTGTATATGCATTTTGGAAAATAGAAGATCGCATACAATCATTAGAAAGAGATATGCAGATTGCAATGGATGAAATAGAATTCCATGCAGAAGAAATGAAAAAGGCAGAGCAAAAACATATGGTTGAGATGGAAGAAAGAATGAATTGGTATGAGCAAGAATTAAATTTAAATCCATTTAGTTGGGGAAAGAAAAAGCGTAAGTAATGATTAAATATCTTATACTTTCTACATTATTAAATGTAGGAGAAATAAATGCTTTACCTCCAGAGGTTACAAAAGTGGAGGCTAGAAATCGTAAAGGCAAAGGTCAGCGCGGACGTAGACGTGGTGGCGGAGGCTTACGATAGTGGGAAAGTCAAGTATGAATTGTGTTATGGAAAATCTTATTTGGACTAACGATAATAGGGATAACTAAGTATAGTGATTATATTGAAGAATGTCCTCAAGGGAATTATGCGTGTCCAAGCTACTGTGACGTAGATCACAAACATCATCCAAGAAAGGAGTGTAAAGATGCCATACGGGAAAGGAACATACGGGAAGAAAGTGGGCAGGCCGCCAAAGAAAGCCAAAAAAACGAAAAAGAAAAAATAGAGGAGTATAATAATGGCTCGAACAAAGAGAGCAGATCAGGTTAGAGAACTTTATAAATTATCTAATAATTGGACTAGAAAGCAATGGGAATTTATAAATCAAAAAGCATTTGATTTTGCACATGATGAACAATTAACTCAAACAGAAAAAGATCTTCTTGAAGATCAGGGAATGCCTACATTTACTATTAATAGGATTCTTCCTGTTGTAGAGATGTTAAATTTTTATGCTACGGCTAATAATCCTAGGTGGCAAGCAATTGGATTTGAAGGATCTGATGCAGATGTTGCTTCTGTTTTCGGTAATCTAGCAGACTATATATGGCATTTATCTGACGGATCTACTCTATATTCAAATGCTATAAATGATTCTATTTGCAAAAGCGTAGGCTATATGCTTTTAACTGTGGATCCAGATAAAGATAATGGAATGGGTGAAGTAGTTATACAGCAACCAGAGCCGTTTGATATATATGTAGATCCTAAAGCAAGAGATATGCTATTTAGAGATGCATCTTATGTTCTTATTAGAAAAGTACTTCCAAGACATCATTTAATTAAATTATTTCCAGATCACAAAAGAAAAATTACATCTGCTTCTTCTGACGAAGGCCGTCAATATAGTTGGAGTGAAAGAGCTGTAGGCGAGGCTGATCAGCAATTATTTGCATATAATGATGATGCAGAAGAAGGAATGTCTATAAGGCCTGATGGAACGCAAAGCGATATGCTTGAGTTTTTTGAAGTATATGAAAAAATAAAAGTACCTCATATAAATGTATTTTATAGAGTTCCACCTCCGCCAGAAGAGTTAGAGCAAATGAGGCAACAAGTTCAAGTTAGAATGAAAGAAATGGCTGCTGAAATGGAAGTTCAATTATTAGAACAGCAACGGCAAATGGAAGCAGCTGTTGCAAGTGGAGAAATGCTTGTTGAAAGATATGAGCTAGAAATGAAAAAAGCTCAAGAAATGATGCAACAACAATTACAAGTTGCAGAACAAGAATATATGAGCCAATTGCAAAACGAAGCTTCTAAAATTGAAAATAAAGTAATAAGTGAAAAAGAATTTAAAATTTTAATGAGTGATGAGAAATTTGCTAGCAATGTTGTAGGACAAATGCGATTTCATGCTCATAGAATAAAACAAACTTGCATAGCAGGGGATAAACTTTTATATGAAGAAGTTTTACCAGAGCAAATAACAGATTATCCTTTGGTACCATTTCATTATAAATGGACAGGCACACCATTTCCAATGAGTGCTGTCTCTCCTCTTGTAGGAAAGCAAAGAGAAATAAATAAATCTCATCAAATTATGGTGCATAATGCATCACTTGGTAGTAGCTTGCGCTGGATGCATGAAGAAGGGTCTATAGATATGGATTATTGGGAAAAGTATTCATCTTCTCCTGGTGCCTTATTACCCATTAGACCTGGTGCTACTCCTCCTACCGCAGTGCCTCCAGCGCCATTATCTAATGCATTCTTTAGTATAGTCCAACAAGGTAAAGGGGATATGGAATATCTTGCAGGAATATATTCCTCTATGCAAGGAGATACTACTCAACAGCATGAAACCTTTAGAGGTATGCTTGCATTAGATGAATATGGAACTCGCAGAATTAAACAATGGATGCAACATTCTATAGAGCCTGCCTTAAGACAATTAGGAAGATTGGTAATGCAGTTTACTCAAGCAGTTTATACTGCAAATAAAAGATTTAGAATTGTACAACCATCTGCATTACAAGAACAAAGAGAAAGTGAAATTAATATTCCTATTTATAATGATATGGGAGAAGCGATAGGAAAATCTATGGATTATCAAAATGCTAAATTTGATGTTACTATAGTAGCAGGATCTACTCTTCCAGTTAATAGATGGGCTTATTTAGAAGAATTAAAACAGCTGATGCAACTTGGAGTTGTAGATGATATAGCAGTTCTTGCTGAAACTGATCTTAGAAATAAAGAAGGCATAGCAAAGAGAAAATCTATGTATGCTCAAATGCAAGGACAAATATCCCAAATGGAAGAAGCTATTTCTGATAAAGATGGGACTATTGAAACTTTATCACGCCAATTAGTTCAAGCTGGAATTAAGCAAAAAGAAATGCAAGGAATTATGGAGCTTGAGAAAAATAAACAAGATATACGTGGATCTAGACAGTCAGCTTTACTTGAAACTGAAGCACAGCAAAAATTATTACGTAATGTTATGAAAAATGAAACAGATATAGCTAGTGAAAAAATGGATCTTGCTGTACAACGTGCTGCAAATAGTGTAAAAAAAGATTAAAAAACTTCTTGCATACAACTATGAAATGTATTATAAGTTTATAGATTCATAAATAAGGAGAAAAACCATGAATGAAGAAACAACCCAAGGTAACCCAAGTGCTGTGCAAGATGCAGTTCTTGGCTCTGGCGGAAATGATTTCTTTGAAGCGCTAGAAAATGACGTTAATGGCGCTATACAAGATGAAACGCAAAACTCTGAGGTAACCCCTCCTCAAAATAGTGGCCCCGAACAGGAAACCCACGTCGCAACAGAGGAAGGCTCCAAAAATGAGACACAGGTAGATTGGGAACAAAGATATAAGGACTCAACTAGGGAAGCTCAAAAATTACATCAAGAGCTTACTGGTTTAAAACCTTTTATACCTGTTCTCGACGCAATGAAAAACGACAGTGGTCTTGTAGATCACGTACGTAATTATCTGACTAGCGGCGGCAAACCTTCAGCTACTATTCAAGATCAACTTGGATTAGATGAAGATTTTGTTTTCGACGCTGGAGAAGCAATGTCTGATGCAAATTCAGATTCAGCTAGACTTATGAATGCTCATGTAGATAAAATGGTGCAGGGTAGAGTAAGTCAAATGATAGGTGCGGAAAAAGAAAGAGCTGCTCAAACTCAAGCCGAAATTAATCGGAAACAAGAAGAGCAGACATTTCGTAAAACGCATAAAATGACTGATGCTGAATATGAGCAATTTGTAGGAGCTGCAAAGCAACATGTTTTAACTTTAGAAGATATTCATTATCTTTTAAATAAAGATAAAACTGCTGCTAATACAGCTAATTCTACTAAAACTGATATGCTTAACCAGATGAAAAACGTACGTAATATTCCTACAAGTGCTAGTGGAGCAAACTCTCAAGGCTCTAAAGAGCAAAGTGTTGAAGATAATATCTTTAATGCTTTGAAGGGCGTTGACGACGAACTTGATAACCTGTTCGGATAGGCATAACAAAAAGCTTTAAACAGCTTTTGCCTGTCCTGAGCATAATTAGGAGACAGACAAATGGCTGACGTATTATATGGAGGCAATAGCTACAGTAGTTATGGTAGTATTGGCTCTTTTACTGATACAGATAGTCCTGGTTCAAGTGGCAGTACTCTGGATACTGGCGATCTGCGTAGAAAGTTTAATTTCGGCGATCGTGTATCTGAACTGTCCTTAGCTCAGGATCCGTTCTTCCGTTTTGTTTCAATGGCCGCTAAGAAGCCAACTGACGATCCTCAGTTTAAATTTACTGAGAAGCGTGGTTCGTGGAATAAGCGATATGCCTACGTAACAGGATGGGTAGAAAATAATGGCACAGAAGTGGTAGGTGGCACTGGTGGCGATGCAGATTTAACTGCATATAACGATGGTGGCGCTCCAGGTAGTTTGGAAGCAGGTGATACATTTAGATTATATATGGCTGGTGATTATAAATCAGCTGGCAATATTCAAAATGTATATGGCCAATCTAGCGGAGCTATTGCAATTGGTGCTAGTGGTACTCGCCCAGCTTTCTTTCTTCCAGGACAAATAATCAAAGTTCCTATGTCCAGTACTGATGGTGGTGGAGCAGGTGCTGATTATTTACTTATGAAGATAACTAATGTAGTAGATAGTCTTACAGTAGACTCTCGTGAATGTGTTCGACTAGATTGTGAACTTATTCGCGATATTAGTGCTTCTGGCTTTCTTTATATTGCTGGATGGTCTAGTGATGATGTAGATACTCAAGTATATGATGAATCTATCTCAGGAACACTAGAAGGTGAGCGTACTTATGTTGTTGGTACTACTTTTGATAAAGGTACTGGTTATCCAGAAACTTGGAAAGACCAGCCTTATTCAACTGGATATGGACAATGCCAGATCTTTAAGACTTCAATGGTAATGGATAATACAGATCGTGCTACCGTATTGAAGTATGAAGGAAATGAATGGGCTCGCATCTGGAAAGAAAAGCTGATTGAGCATAAATGGGATATTGAACAGAGTCTTCTGTTTGGTACTCAAAATTCAGCATATAGAACAACTCAAGGAGCTGTTGATTGGATTTTAAATAATGGGAATATCTTTAGTCTTCCTGTTGCTACAAAATCTCAAGACAGTTTCTTAGATGATCTTTCTAATTTCTTAGACCCTCGCTATAACAATGCAGCTCCAAGTGTATTCTTCTGTTCTACAGCAGTTTACAATTGGTTGCATAAACTTAGTGGGTATTTTGCTAATAATGTTGGTATTGTACAACCGAATAGTGGAAACACTACTCCAACTTCATTCCCAGCACTTACTGGCGCTAATGCACCTTTGGGTCGCGCAGACATGTCTGCAGTAGGCAAAAAGAAAGTTCTTGGTGTTGATACTACTACAATCTCTACCGTATATGGTGATATTAATGTGGTTCGTAATGTACATTTAGATGGCACAAATGTGGCTCTTCTTGGTGTAAATATGAAACATTGCGCTTATCGTCCATTGGTCGGAAACGGAATAAACAGAGATACTTCAATTTACGTTGGAGTTCAAACCTTGGAAAACAGTGGTGTGGACCGCAGAGTTGATCAAATTCTTACCGAAGCTGGTATGGAATTTTCAATGCCTGAAGCTCACGCTATCTGGAAAACATCATAATAAGGAGGAATGAAAAATGGCGAATCCTTTATATGGACAAAATAAGGTTGATAACGAAGTAGGTAATCAAGTAGGAGGATGCTTTTTAATAAAGCCAAACTCTGATGGTGCAACAGGTACGCCAACTAAAACGTTGACAGCTGCTGAATCTGGGAATACTTACTTTATTGACATATCTGCTAATACTGTATATGTCGAACTTCCAACCCCTTCAGATGGATTGAAATATAAATTCATTCTGCATCTACTATCTGACAATGAAGCTACTAAAGACTTTGTTCTTCAGACAAGTGCAGATACTGTTGATATTCAAGGACATATCTTTGAAGATCAAGCTGCTTTAACAGAAATAACTTCTGATACAAGTATGGTTCAGTGGGATACTTCTGATGGAGCTGCAACTGTTGGTGATTGGATTGAAGTGATTGCGTTTGACGGCCATTGGTATGCAACAGGAGTAGCTAATACAGCTGCTGCTATTGACATTGCTGATGCTAGAGCATAAATCATAGTTAGTAATAACAATCAAAGCCAAAACCCTCTGCAGTGGTTTCTTGACTCTCCTCTGCAGGGGGAAGAGGCTTTTTAAACAAGGACATTAAATGGCATTTCAAGATCAAGTAGAAGATTTAACTTCAATTAGCGTTTCAGATACAGCTGAGCTTACACAGTTCTTAACAGATGGAGTTATAGATGTAACTAATAGATGTCTTGCAGCTAGACCTCAAGACGCTCTTGATTTTGCAGCAGTAAGTGCAGAACAGACAGGAAATGGGTTCGATCTTAATGGCGCACAAGTTATTTCAGTTGTAAGAGAAGCTAATACGAATGATGATTGGAGAGATTGTAGGAAAATACCTCCTGGAATGCAAAGTAGAGTTGCAGATGCAAATAGCATTCATTATGCTTCTATATATAATCCTGCTTATATGGAATTTGAAAATGGAAAGATAAGTGTTTTTCCAGATCCAGGATCAAATCCAAATGCTTTTAAAGTTTACTATGTTAACAATGTGCCAGTAGATAGTGGTGGTACAGCTTTAGCATATGATGATACAACAATTAAGAATTTTCCAAGTCAAAAAATTTATTTAGTAATAATGTATGCAGGTATGAGACTTTTACAAGCTACTATGGGTAATAATATAATTTCAGTATCTACTGTAGTACCTGTAGCAGTACCTGCTCCAAACTTTGGTAGCGACTTAAGTATTTCAAGTACTATACCTACAACTCCAAGTATTAATACAATTATGTATGTAGATGCAGAAAATAGTGATGCAAGTTCTACCTTAATTGGAGCTATAACTGTAGCAACTGTAGCAAAGGCAGATATAACTGGCAATGCTCCTGCATACACAAAACCATCTCTTGCATTAAAGCCTGCACCTACAATTTCAGATTTAACTATTACAGCAGTTCCACCAGATGTGCCTACTATATCTGCACAATCAGTTTCTTTAACTGGTACAGCTCCTACATATACATCCCCTACTACAACTATTAGCGGAGAATCATGGGGGACAGCGTATCCTAGTCAGATATCTAGTATTAATACTCTTATTAGCAGTATGGACAATGCAATTGCTCAAGCTAAAAATGAAGCAGATGAAATACAAACACAAACAGATAATAGTGGAGATATTGAAACTGCATTAGATGCTATGAATACTGAACTTGATAAGGTAGATGATATTATAGATGATGCTAATACAGAATTCGACAAATGTGATGCCTTATTAAGTAAAGGGGAGATAGATTCAGAGGCAGATGTTAATACAGCTCTTGCAGCTATAAATACAGCTGTAGATAATATGTCTGCAGAGATAACTTTAGCTAAAACAGAAATAGTAGGTATAGAAAATGCTGTAAATCAGTTTAGAGCAGATGGCGGCGATCCAGCTTTATTTGGAGATGAGTCTACATATCTTACTGGTAGTTCAGTAATGCAAAGATGGCAAGTTCAATTTGATGATGCTCGCAATGCATTAGATGGTGCTATTCCAGCTACTGCATATAATGTTGCTAACAATCTTGCAGATGTTGATGCAGCTCTTAATGATGAAGATATAGAACTTGCAAGTGGAAGAATGCAGCAAGCTCAATCAACTCTTGCATATTCTCAACAAAGACTAGCTCTTGCAAAAGGAACATTAGAAGAGTGGAATGCAACTACTCAAACTCTTTCTGCAGAAATACAAGGATTTATGACGGGAGCACAAGGATCTATAGCTAATGCAAGTGCATATAATCAACAAGCTACTAGCTATATGCAAGAAGTAAATGCTAGACTTGCTCAAGCTAGTGCAAAAAGAGAAGAATGTCAAGCAAGGATAGGATCAGGTAATGCATTTATACAAGAAGCTCAAGCTCGTATAGCTCAAGCAAGTGGATATGCTCAAGAAGTTTCTGCTAGAGGTGGTTTTACAGCAGCTAAATCACAGGCTATACAAGGATTTATTGCTGTAGCAAATGGATATGCAAATGAAATTAATAATAGAGTTTCTGCCTTAGTAACTCCAAAAGTATCAGAATATCAAGTAAAAGTGCAAGATGCTTTAAATACATTTAATGATGCTAATGTAGAATATCAAGCCAATATACAAAAAGATATCCAAAATGCACAGTTAGCAGATTCTAATGAAGCTAAAAAATTACAAAAATATTCAGCTGAATTACAGGAATATCAGGCAGAAGTAAATACAGAGATTCAAGAATATCAGCAAAATATGGCTGGAGATTTGCAAGTATGGCAACAAGAAAGACAAACAGATCTTGCAAAATATAGTTCAGATATCCAAAATGAAGTAAATGAATTTAATAAAGAAAATGCAATATATCAGGCAAATATACAAGCTGAAATAGCTAAACATAATACTGATTTACAAAAGGCATTAACACAAGCACAATTAGATGCAGCAGATGCTCAACAAGAAGCTCAGCAAGCTACAACTATAGATCAGTTTAATAAATCTCAAGATCAAGTATTAAGCCTTTCAAATAAAGCTAAGCAAATGGAAAAATTAATAGCTGATAATAATAGTATTATACAAAAGTTTCAGGCAGAGCTTACAAAATATCAGAATGAAGTGAATACTGAAGTGCAAGACTTTTCTAATACTTTAAACAAGGAAGTGCAAGAATATCAAAATAAAATTACTAAATATAATGCAGAATTACAAGCTTATCAGGCAGAATCTGCTAAAGAACAACAAGAGCAGAGTACTAAAATACAGCAATATCAGTTATTATATAATCAGTTAAAAGCTGAATATGATCAAGCATTTGCAATGATGTATCCTAGACAACAACAACAAGCTGCAGCGGGGACTGCATAAATAAGGAGATAGAAAATGGCAAATAAGGGCACAGCAAGTGTATCAGCCAGCGTTTTGAATGATATTTCAAAAATGTCTATAGGTGGTACAATGACATATAGCCCAGCTGACTCTGGAGATAAATGGATTTATTTTGAAGTAATAGCTGATGCGTCATCAACAGCTTTAGTTCAAGCTGGTATACAATATCATGAAAAATATGTACGAACAGATGGAACAGAAACAGCCACAGCTACTGGAGATATAGTTAGATTTATGGTTATTAAGAATACAGGAACAACGGATGGTAGTACTGCTACTACTTCTGGAGTTGTAGTATCTCTTGCTGGCACTAGCGCAGCGGCTCATAATGAAGCTGAGGGATTTTTTCTAGATGCTGGCGATTGTATGGCTTTTAAAACTCCAGCATGCACTTTAAATACTATTGGTGTAATAACAACAGCTGTAACTAATGGAGCACCTGCATCAGGAGGAAGTCCTGGAGATGTTGTTCTTCAAGTAGCAGCTATATTAGATGATGTAGGTTAATATTGGCTACTACTTACAAAGTAAGATATAAGAATCATTGTACTCCACAGGAACAAATATCTTCTGGTGGTAGATACTATCTTGATAGTGACTGTGGTAAAAAATTAACAGGCAACGCTGAAACTAGCGCTACTCTTTCAGCTACAGGAACATTAACAACTGGAGTTTCTATATCAGGTATTACAGAAATAGTAACTGCAGGTAGTAATGCAGATTTTGTATATGTAAAAAATACTGGCTCAGCAGATGTTCTTATAACATTAGATAATAGTAATTATCTTATATTATTATCGGCGGGGGAGGCATTTGCTTCTGAGATTCATGTAGATTCAAATGTCAAAGTCAAACCTGTAAGTAGTGCTTCAACTATAGAACATTTTTCGGAGACATAATGCCAAACGCTAGAAGAGTAATATTCAGCACCTATGTAATTCCAACCAAGTCTATTGAGATGGAAGAAACTTCTATTAGACAGACAGAGTTTCAAGACAGTCCTGCTGGGACTTTAGGTGGGAAAGGAACTGCTAGTATTAATGCTACTCAGTGGGGAGATGGTTGGACTTCTATGACAGCTGAGGGAGCTTACTGGGAAGATCAAACTGAAAATTGGGAAATTCAAGGAGAGGTATGGGATGGAAAATTATCCCTTACAACATCTCCAACAGATTTAACAGACGATAGTAATGATTTAGCCTTTTTATATATAAAGAATACTGGTGCTACAAATAATGTGCTAGTATCTCTAAATGGCACAAGTGGTAATTATTATATAGTTATACCACCAGAAGGTAGCGTGCATTTAAGAGGCGATGGAACAACCTTAGATTGTAATGATGTATTTGTAAAATCTAATACAGGCACCACTACAATGGAATTTATAATAGCTAAAGAATAACGCATTAGTAAGGATATACTGAAATGGCATTAACAGCACCAACAAATGATTTAACAGGAAATACGATAGCTACGACATATGATCAGTTATTATTTATAGATCATGCAAATGGAATAAATGAAGATAGTTTACTTGTAGTTGGAACGCAATCAGGTAAATCAGCTCTATACCTTACTGATAGTAAGGTAATGATAAAGCCAATTGATGCAGATAATTCAAGAATGTTTGAAGTACAAAAAACAGGAGGAGATGTTCTTTTATCTATAAATGCATCTACTGCATGTGTAGGTATTAATACTCATGCTGCTGATTTTGCTCTAGAGGTTCAAACTGACGGAACAGATGATGGACTAAAAGTTGTTCATTCAGATGGAGCACAAAGATGTAAACTTGCTCTTGATGGTGATGGAGATGGATATTTGCAAATGTATGATTCTAGTAGTAATTCTGACGTACTCTTTACTTCTTCTTCTGGAGGGAATAACTATATAAATAATGGTGGAAAGCTTGGTATCGGATTAACAGCTCCAGAGTCTGCACTACATATAGATGGTGATGCTGGTAACGTGAATGCTAAAATAATTGTAGGTGAGACTAATGAGAAATTTATAACCTTTGGCCTTACATCGGGTGGCAGCCCAGCCTTTATTGGTTACGATAATGCGCGTGCATTAGGCTTTGGAACAATGCTAAATGATCATGACGTTGCATTTGATAATGAATGGATGAGGTTAAGTAATACTGGTCATCTAATGCTAAATGCGACTGGAACTATACATGCTTCCCAGGCTCACTTTGAAGTTGTTGGTGATGCTAATGAGGCTACTAATTTAGGTTCTACTGTAAGCACAGCGGCAGCATTCTTTGCCCCTGATTCAGACTCTACCTGGGGAATGGCTTTTGGATCAAGTAGTGGACAAGAGCAATATATACAAGGAGTAGCAAGAGATGGCAGTGCAGCTAGACAGTTATCTATAAATCCATATGGTGGCTATGTAGGCGTTGGAACTCATTCTCCTCAATATGAATTAGAGGTTGCCTCAGCTACTGCTGCTGACATAGTTATGACTCGTAAAGATAATGATATAGGTGATGGCGATATAATAGGTCAATTAAGTTGGGTAATGGTTGATGCTAATTTAAGTACAGATAGAGATGTTACTGCTGGGATAAAGGCAGTAGCAACTCAAACTCATGATGGTGCTAATTATGGTAGTGAACTTATATTTATGGCATCACATGATACAAGCTCTTCTTTAGATCCTATAATGACAATGCTTGGTAATGGCAATGTTGGTATTGGGACTATTGGCCCAGAGAATCTTTTGCATATACAATCTGCTTCAGCTCCACGTTTTCAAATAGATTCAACAGCAACTTCTGGAGGAGGGGCTAGAGGTTATTTTGATATCAAAGATGGCAACAACGATGGATGGAGAGTAGGATATTATGGAGATGCGTCAGGGCAACCTTTAAGATTTGTAAGTTTTGACAATGATTCTCAAACTAACCGTTTAACAATTTATCAAACTAATGGCAATGTTGGTATTGGGACTGATACTCCAAGTAACAATTTAGAAATCGGTAACGCAGGTGCAGGAAATGGAAATATTGCACTAGATACAGTTGCATCTTCTGATGGTGAAGCTTATATAAAAGTAGCACCAAGAGGTTCTACTATTCAAAATGCTATAACATTTTATAGAGATTATCAACAGCTTGAATTAGGGTTTTTAACTGGAACAAGTAATTCATTTAGTGAAGCAATGAGGATAGATGAAAATGGCAATGTTGGTATTGGGACTACTTCTCCAGAACATAAGCTTCATGTTCAAGATGGCTCTATAGCTATAATGAAAAATAGTGCTGATACTGCTGATGGTCATTTAGAGTTTTATAAATCTAGAAATAATATAGATGGTGCTCATACAGTAGTACTAGATAATGATGAACTAGGAGTAATTAAGTGGTATGGGTCAGATGGAACTGATTATCATTGTGCTGCCTTGATTGAAGCAGAAGTAGATGGAGAACCAGCTACTGGTGGTGATACTTCTGATATGCCAGGAAGATTAAACTTTGCTACTACGACAGATGGCTCAGGAAGCCCTACAATAAAGATGGTAGTTCTAAATGATGGCAACGTTGGTATTGGCACTACTTCTCCAGATGC
>VTLG01010433.1_pt1 | contig 55947 bp, 46 predicted proteins | sample 4694571 | NCBI WGS metagenome assembly VTLG01 (sample SAMN12604809, study PRJNA352737) | marine metagenome | biome: ENVO:00000447; feature: ENVO:00000209|ENVO:00000569|ENVO:01000036; material: ENVO:00002151; isolation source: viral sequences binned using virsorter ... | reverse complement strand
TCTTTTATATTTTCTGGAAGAATACACTCATCAATAGTTTTGGGTCTGTATTTTTCAACCCATAAAAAATTACTCATTATGAAATCCAAGAAGGTTTGCGTTCTGGTCTACGAAGATAATTATCGCACACCCAAGGTTTAGATGCAATATATCTTTTGTACGCAGTGAAAGTATCGATAGTATTATCGTACTTAAACTCATCATACATTGCTCTAACAAAATGCGTGGGTTTAGTGTATGCTTTTGGAAATAGATTATCAGCACACTCGATAGTATATTGACAACTATGTGTCTTACCATAACGATGAGTGTACTCTGCACATAAAGCAAGACCGTGTTCTATTAACCAACGGAAATTAATCTGTGACCAAACAGTACAAGGATGATTACGAAATGCACCCTTATCTGTTTTATAAGGTTCACCGTTTAGTTTAGGTAATAAACCGAAACCGTGTCCCCATTTTTCTGATGCAACAATAGAAAGCATTTGACAAGTTTCTAGTGGCATTTTGACAATATGTTTGTCAGGTAAGACCTGTGCAGATTTGACAGGATCAGGATCGGTAACGAATATGTTCATACCTTTAGTCTAGTGCATCTATCTTAGAATGTCTAGTAGGTTTGTGATCTTTCATACCACCGTGGTTTCCATCTCCAGGAAGTTTACCAGTTGCTATGTAAGTAACTGCATCAACTGATCCTTGAAGTCTGGTAAGATCTTCTTCTAATTTTAAATACTCATCGAACCATCCTTGCAACTCATCTTTTCTAGCAGTGAGTTGTTTGATACGTTTCTCGAATCTTGCCAACAGTTGTTCTGGAGTCTCTGTTGGTTTTGGAGTGTCGTGTTTCTTAAGTTTCATTGTGGTTCAAGAGCGATAAAGTATTGCAGATCACGATTCACTGCATCAAATAGAGCACATCTATTATCATAGATTGTAACATTATATTCTTCTGGTTGCAACCTAAGATTCTCTACTTTAAAACAATAACATAGATCATCTTCATCAGTTGTTCCTACTGGCACTTCATAACTGTTGGATGTCTCATTCTTTTTATCACATACAGTTAATACAAGAGAACCACTCTTAGAATATAAACATAGATCTTGAACTGCATAAACTGATGCTGCACGTAGAAGATTATCTAACACATTAGGTTTAAGAGTAAACTTAATTGTCTTAGTGTCAGGTAATTTAACTCCATCTTTAGGAGGTTGTACTACGAGTTCTGGGTCACTGTAGAAGAAGTTTGATTCCGCACCCGACTCATCTTTGATGATAACCTTACTGTCTGAACTGAAATCAAAGATAGGGTTCTCAAACATTGAGAGACCAGATAGAAATACACCGAGGTCATAAATGGGGACTTGTGTAGGAAAAACTTCTTCGACTTCAGCAGAAGCAAATATGTTTTTGTTAACACTGATCGTACGGATTTTAGAACCAGGATTGATAACAATAGATTTGTTGATCGTCGCAAAATTTTTAAGTGTGTTGAATGTGGATTTAGTTAATTTAACTTGGGTCATTGTTGTCGGACTTATCAGAGAAGTGTAATAAGAGTATAGCATAGTGAACGATTTTAACAATGTCCTTTCTTGCTGTTCCCTTGCGGTCGTAACGAGAAGCATACTTTAGAATATTACTTCTACAGAATGCTTCAGCATCACCAACCGATTCTATAATGTCAAGTGTTTGTACTTGTCCATTTGAATAATGACCTTCATAGGTCTTTTCAATGTACTTGTAAATCTCTTTGAGGAGTTTATCCTCTTCATACTTGAACATTATAAAAGGGGGTTTATACCCCCCTAGTATATCAGTCTTCCTTTTGGAAGTCAACATCTATTTTATCATAGAGTTCTAAGAATGCTTGCTTAGTCTCATCATCGAATCTGTTGATGCTGTACTTGATTGCATCTTCTTTCTTTTTGAAGATTGAGTATGCACGCATAATGTGTACAAGTCTACGAGTAGAGATCACTTCATCAATACCACCATCGTTAAATGTCTTACGAATAACCTGTGCCCAATCACATAGACGAGATACAAAGTCTTTGTCGTTGATCTTTAGATCGGTAGCAATCTTAGTAAGAATCTTATTCTCAACAGTAACTGTTGGATACTCTTGCTCTAGTGTGATAGCAAATCTCTCAAGGAATGCTTCGTTAAGAACATTGGTGCCGATGAATCTACCATCGTCAGAACCTTTACCCTTAGTATTAGCAGTTGCGAATACATTGAATCCATTAGCAGGTTTTACATACCTACCTAGTTTCTTAAGGAATACACCCTTACCTTCTAGTACAGATTGTAAGCAAAGAATTTTGTTTGATGCTAGATCAATCTCATCAAGGAGAAGGACAGCACCTCTCTCAAGTGCTTCGATAACTGGACCATTGTGCCATACAGTATCTCCATTGACTAAACGGAAACCACCGATAAGATCATCTTCATCTGTCTCAACTGTGATGTTGACTCTTACAAAGTCTTTCTTGAGTTGAGCACACGCTTGTTCTACACCGAATGTCTTACCGTTACCAGATAGACCAGAGATGAATGTAGGATAGAAAACGTTTGAACTGATAATCTTTTTGACAGCAGTGAAGTTACCAAAAGGAACATAGTTAGGGTCAATGTCTGGAACAAGTATTTGCTCTGAACGAGGAACAGATTGTACTTGCTGAACAGCAGGTGTAGCAGCAGGTGCTTTGAATGTTTGCTCTAGTTCTTTAACAGATAGGTTCCACTTACCAATAGCAACCTTATAAGTCTTAAGACGTTTCTTGATTGTTGCTAGTGAACAACGGAACTCATCAGCAGCAGATAGTAGTTCTTTGACAGATACTTCATTGCCGAAGTTTGTTGTTAAGTATGTGACTATATCAGGTGTGGTCACAGGAATTGCAGTTGTGAAAGGCATTAGTTTGTCTTGTGTCTATGTATATACAATAGCAATAAAAAACCCCCTTTCAAGGGGGTTGTGTGACACTAATATAATTGGTTATGCAACTGTCTCTATGAATGAGTTGTGCATCTTCTTATTAGACTTCTTGTTCTTGAACATCTTTTTGAATGTCCTAGTAATCTCTGCACGTGAAGAACCTTCCTTGATGTCATCCCATAGTTCTTCTGTATCGTTCTGATTGTTAGATGGCATAACAAATAACTTATGGTATCCAGTGTTTGTGAGGGCAACATACTTATCTTTTCTGTATGCTTTCTTTGCTTTCTCCATTGGTACTGTATCATACTCAAATGCTCTACCGAAGAAGTAATGTCCATCACGTGAACCAAGTAAACGGAACCCAAGAATATTGAGAGCAGGATATGTCTCACGTAAGTTGTTAAGAAGGATTTCTGTAGTCTTATCACCTCCATCAAACTTCTCGTAAGTACGTCCTAGTTTACGATCTCTAAGCGAACAGTTGTAACCTATAGAATTTGGATATGGACGACTATTATAAGTATGATCACCACTGTAGTAAGAAGAATGTTGACCTTCACCATCAGTAAGAACACATAGTGTAAGTTTGTCTACTTTTTTGATGAACTCTTTTACAACAGGTTTCATCAATACGAGTGCTTCATTCAAAGGTGTACCTGATAAACCGAATCCTGGTGCTGTTTGATAACTTACAGAGAAACCATTTTTGAAACTGTAGTAACTTCTGTAGTTGTTAGCAGTAGCATTGATGTAAAGATACCTAAGTGAATCTTCAAAGTTTTTCTTTTTCTGCTTTGAAGATACTACATTGAGTAATGTGAAACCATTCTCAAGAGCAAACTCACCTACAACAGGTTCGTGTAGACTTTTATATCCATAACTATCAGGGTCTTTCTGGAAACCATTGACATCCATTCTGTAAGATGCAGCATATCCATCATTAGTGAATGCGTAAACATCAAATGGGATATTGATTTTCTTACAGAACCAACATAGTTGGATAACTTGTTCTACAGTTTCTCTAATGTTATTAGACATAGAACCTGACCAATCTAATAAGAAAATCATACCGTGGTTCTTACCTTCTGGAAGGACAGTAACTTTCTTGAAGATGTCATCAGTAAACTTGTATGTGTGTAGTTTAGATGTATCAAGAACACCTGTGCGAGAGGTTCTAGCACGAGCATATGATGATGCTGCTTTCTTACACTCAAATTCTTTTACAAGATAGTTTACTTCTTTCTGTGATCTCTTGTAGAAGGTATTGTATTCATCAATAGTTGCATCATAGGATACTTGTTTGCCTTCTTCGTTTAACTCATTATCAGCACTGAAGTGCTCTCTGTTTACTTTTAGAAGATAGTCTGGACCAACTGTAAAGTGATCAGGATTTAGTTTCTTTGGTAGTTCAACATATACAGTATCACGACCGTAACGTGGTTCCTCTGTTAGATCTTTAGTTCCTTGAGTAAACGCTTCGTCAGTTTGTGATTGGAATGGATCGTAGTCTACACCACCAGAATTACCACCTTGTGCTTTACCTTCTTGCACTTGTTTTTGTTGCATCTGCTGTCCTTGATCCCAAGGTTGATTTGGATCGATGATCTCTAGATCTGGTGTTTGCTCACCTTCACCTAGATTTCCTTCACCACTACCTTCTTCTTCTCCTTCTTCTGTTTCAGCAAGTTTCTCTAGTTCTTTTTCCTTTTCAATCTCTTGCATTACTTTGTATATTTCTACTGCTGCTTCTATTGCATCTTCAAATGTTTCTGCGTCACCTACAAGGTCTACAAGATACTCGTGCTCTGGAGCAAAGTCGATAGGAGTAAATGCACCTGACTTGAAGTGAAGATTGATCTTGTCAACTAGATTGATCTCATCTTGATCATCAGGAATCATAAAGAAATCCATAGCATCTAGTTCTCTGTATCCTCTATAAAATGTTTTTGGAAGACCACCATACTTTCTCTTCATCAACTTCTCAATACGTGCATCTTCTGTTACGTTGATGATTGACTTAGGGCAAGGTAAATCATCCCATTGTCTATTAGGTGTGAACAGTGCGTGTCCTACTTCGTGTGCTACTAGAAGATCATATACCTCTTCGGTTGCTTTTTCCCAGTTAGGTAATGTAAGAACTCTGCGAGCAACATCAAAGGATGCAGTTTCACAGGTCTTGTGCTCAACAACAAGGTCTTCTGTTGCAAGTAGTTTTGCAAGTGTTCCTTTTACTCCAGTGTTAACAGTCATTTTAATTTGTTTCGTTACACATATATTAAACGTTCTTTGACTGTTTGGAAACACTTAGTAGACGGTTTATCAACTGTCTACATCTTTTTCTTGCTGCTCTTAGTTTCTGAGGTTTCAATGTCCTCTTTTGTTTTTTCTTCGAGTGATGTTGCCAGTTCGGGAGTTGCATTGTCCTTTTCCAGTTTGTTTATCAGTTTGTCCAACCACTCGCTGTTATTTGTAAACCTTTCAATCATAGACTAACATAGATGGAAATCTTTCTAATCTATCTAGGTGAGTTAAAGATAACATAAACGAAACGCTCCATCTTTCTTCATCTGAATAATTATATGTTACCTCGTGGTCCAAGAACCCTGGCCAGATCAGGATGTCTTTCTCTGTAGGTATGTGAAGATGGGTGGAACAATGATATGGTTGGTGTATCATCATTGCTTCTACTGTAGGTGATGGATTATAAAATTGTATGTTACCTGAGTCTGCATCTGGAACTGTCACATAGTATGTACCTGCCATATCACAACAAGCGTGGTTGTGTCTGGTTTGATATGATCCTGGTGGATTTATATTAACCCAAGCGTGGGTACATTGTAGTTTATCATCATACTTTGATATTGCTTCATTAAGATATGCACCAAACTCAGGATACTCTAAGTGAATACGATTGTCTGATCTTATTGTAGAATATCCAGTTCCATTGAAAGCATTATCTGGCACACAAAATTCATCCCTTCTACTATGTAGATGTTTCTGGAACTGATGGTGCATTTTAAACTCATCATTTCCTCTGTAGTAGGGGGTGTCAAACATTATGGTCTAAATTCATCCTTCGGTAAATAAACCTCAACATATGATCCACATTTAGGACAAGAAAGATTACTGACTATAGAAATTTCATCATTACAATAATCTTCTCCAGTAAAGTCTCCTCCCCAGATTAATTGTACATCTGGTCCGCAGTGCCAACAGTTCATTCGATTTCCTCACATTTAGAAAAATTATTTACCTTATCAAATTTAATTGTTTTTTCAAATTTGTCAAGTAAGACTTCACCTTTATGGGAGATAATAAAAGTATTAGCATCTCCAAATCCCTTTAGTATCTTTAATAATTCTTCTGTAGCATAGTTGTCAAGAGAACTATCAAAGACCTCATCTAAGATAAGTAAGTTTGTAGCAATAGAGTTTTTCATTTTAGCAACGTGTCTCCAAGTAAAGAGAAGTGATAAATCAATCTTTTGTTTCTCTCCTTCTGAGAAAGAAGCATAAGAAAACTTATCTCTGTAACGTGATTTTATAACTTCATTAAACTCCTCATCAAGAGTAAAGTTAATATAGGTGTCCATATTAGATAGGAACTTATTAATGTTTTGATTGATGACAGGTATATACTTTGCAATAATTTTAGACTTGATACCACCATCTTTTAATAAACTACTTACAAGTTTGTAGTCACTTGATAGTCTTGACACTTCTGCACAGGCATCTTCTTTAACATCAAACTCTGCTTGTCTTTGCATAAGAGTTTGTTTCTCTGTAGCAATATTAGGTTTGTCGTGTAAGTTTTTAATCTCTCCTAGTATTCTAGTATTGGTCTTTACAAACCTATCTTGTTTATCTAATAGATGATGTATCTCTCTTTGCATATCTGCATACTTATCTGCTGCTTCTGTAAATGCAACCATCTTAGATCTTACTTTTGCAATCTCTAACTTAAGTTGATCACGTGCTTTGTCTAACTCGTTACCTTTATTTGCTAGACTATTCACTTTTACATTCCTGAGTGACTCATTAATATCTTGAGTACAAGTAGGGCAAGTAGAATGTTCATTAAAGAATTGTATATCCTTTTCTATTCTTTCAATCTTAGTATCTAATTTAGTTTCAATAGTTTTTGCTGATTCCCATTTAGATTCAAGAGCATTTATATGACTTTTAAAATCACCTAGTTCTGTCATAGATTTTTGTAAAAAATCCATCTTAGTTTTTATTGCCATCATACCATCTTCGTTCTCTTTAAACTGTTCTTCTAATACTTGTATCCTTTCATCGTTAGCACCTGTTAATGCTGCTAGAGTTCTCTTCTGTGCAGTAACTCTTTCTTCTGCTATCTGTAACTCGTATTCACAATCTCTAAGAGATTCATTGTTATCTCTAACACGTTCTTTTAATAACAGATTCATATTAGAAAAGATTTGTATGTCTAATAAATCTTCAATAACCTCTCTTCTATGTGATGCTGTAAGTTGCATAAAGGGAACAAATGTACTACTCCCCAGTATAACCACTTGTGTAAATGATTTGTAATTAAGTTTAAGAACAGATTGTTCTAGATATTTTTGATAATCTCTACTAGCAGCGTCTTGATCTAACAATGCACCGTTACGATATATCTCAAAGATAGCAGGTTTCATACCACGAACTACCTTATAATTAACTGTGCCTACTGAAAATTCTATCTCTACTACGCAATCTTTATCATTAATTGAATTAACTAAAAGACCTTTACTAACTTTACGAAAGGGTCTATTAAATAATCCATAGGTTAAAGCATCAAGCATTGTAGATTTGCCCGTGCCATTACCTCCTATCACTAGAGTTGACCTAGTGTCGCATAAATTAAATTCTGTAAATTGATTGCCTGTAGATAATAAATTCTTCCAACGAAGTTTTTCAAATACAATCATAAAATTAAATCAGGAGGAGGGGTAACAAGATCGTTAGGAGTAATTATACAATACATATAACCGTGATTCACACAGTTTGCCTTAATTTGCTCTTCTTCTAATTCTAGAATTTGCAAAGGACGTTCATAATCTAATGCCTCTAATTGTCCATAATAGCGTAAAGCATCGTCTTTGTCAACAAAAATTTGCACAACCTTTTCATCTTTCTCATCATCTGTGACAGCGTAGACTCCTCCAGTTGCTTTATCAGTTAGAACATACATCAAACGTTGAGTGCTTCTAGGTAAAGTGACTTAACTATTTTAACAATATTTTTCTTATCTATGTGATCTTCTAATTCATTGACATAGTTTTCTAAGATGGTCATTGTATCTTCTAGTTTGATAGACTCATCTATTTCTGCTGCCTCAAGAGTAAGATCTTCAATAATTTTTAGGTCTGCTACACCAACGTCTTGTAAATGTTTTACATAGCGATCAAATAATTTTTGATTATCTTTCTGTTGAACTACAAGTTTTACATAACTTCCTACCAATTCTTTATGATCTGGAAGTGTTTCATAATCATTATTAGTATCATCATAAAATATTTTTTCAAAAATGTTAAACGGATTTTGAATAAATGTTAATCTTAAGTCATCAGTATTTAGGGTATGGAAACCCCTAATTGCACCGTAATCATTCCAGTAAAGTTGATACGGATTACCGAGATACATTATATTATCTTGTCTTGATCTGTGATGGAAGTGACCTGTGCAAGTTAATTTAAACTTAGAAAACCTCTCAGGATCTTCACCGTGTTCCATACGAACCCCAGGAAGTGCTTCAAACCCTGATAGTTCTAGATGTCCCATACAAGCAGTAGCATCTGTATCTTCTATTGCTTGGTAAATATCATTTTTATTATCATCACAAATCCAAGGAAGCATTAAGAATTTTCTATCATCTAATACTATTTCTGTTGGTTTGTTTATTACCTGTAGGTTATCATATTCTTTAAGTAGATGATCACAAGCGTTTACTCTCAAAGTATTTTTAAAGTATATGTCGTGATTACCAATTAACATATACATCTTGATACCTCTATCTTGTAAAGGTTTAAACCACATTTCTCTAGTTGCATCTAATGAAAGATAGTTTATACTCTTACGTTTATCAAACGTATCTCCTAAACAAAATACAGTATCTATATTATTCCTATCAATATAAGGAAATACTATCTGTTCATAGAACTGTTTAAATTTGCCCAAGAATATTGGGTTGTCATTTCTTGCACCAAAGTGCTGATCTGTAATAAGAAGAATCTTCATTTAATAAAGTTATGCTTAGATGTACTACTCTTTGTTCTGTTATGAATAACAATAAACTTATCTGCTGCCCAAGTTCCTGCAAGACAAACATCAATCTCATCACCATCTTCCCAGTTGATGTCACCATTTTTTTTAGTATGAAGCATTGCTTCTTGTATCTGGTCAATAATTTCTTGAGTAAGTTTCATTTTAATCTGATGTTATAGGAAACAGAAATCCTGTCTCCATCTGAATTGTTCTCGGAAACATAATGCCACAGATGACCTGGCATCATATAAAATCTACCCTCTTCACACTCACATTTAAAAGTGCTATTGAGTTTACCTATTTTATTATACACCGAACCATCGTTTCGCACAACCTCTAATGTTCCTGTCTCTTTTCCAGTTTGTACATAGAAGTTGCCAACGAGTTCACACGTTCCGTGAGTATGAATTATGTTGTGACCGTATGGAGGATTTACATTTACCCAGTAGGAACATTCATCTACTAGCATATCATAACTCATCATCTTACAAAAGTAATTTGCAAATTCAACAACTTGTTCTTTTAATCTTGTAAGTTCATCGAAAGGTAGATCATATACCCAGTTGGATTGAAAACTATTTCTTCCTGACCTAGTACAACTATGTGTTAAATTAGTTTTTAACTGATATATTTCTTCCTTAAGTTTATCTAAGGATACATCTATCTTTGATGACATCATAAAATCAGAAAAGATTATATCATAATGTAAATCATTTGGTATCATTGGTACCTGTTATTCATTTCAATACGATTTTTAATATTGTTTAATGTAGCAGGATCTACATCACCATCAGTATGAAAGATTTGATCAAAACCAGACTTCTCTATAATTTTTTCTCTGATTGATTGTTGTCTTTTCTCTTTTGCAATCCTTCTCAAAAAAGCAAAGTAAACTATTTGTGTAAAGTATGCAAATGGATTCTTAGATTTATTTGGATCGAAGTTATCAATATATTGAACACAGTTCTCTATACCATCTGAAACCATATCTTCTTTGTACATATAGTTTATGAAGTTTGGTCTATACGAAAGGTGCGTCGCGATTTTTAAAAAGCAATCTCCTACATACTCTGGTATCCTTGGTTTAGGTTTATCCTGAGATGCTGCACGCTTTACCCTTTCTTTATGATTGATAAGTGCTTCTAAAAATTTTTTATTGTCAACATAGTGCTGACTCTTTGCTCTTTTTCTTGGCATACTGCCTTGTGAGGTTGTACTTATATTAACATATAATCACAAATAATGCCAGGGGGTTGACAAGGTTTAGAAATATATGTACAATTAACACTGTAAGGGTTCAAGGGATGGTTATAACTACTCTAAAGGTTTATTAAAGAGATCTTCAAACTTCTGTCTATTATCTTCTACAGTTCCTAAGAATCCTTGACTAGGATTTGGGGGTAGTTCATTCTGTTCTTTTAAATCTGCTAGGGTTTTGTGTTGAAACTCTTGGCGAACAAACATTTTATACATCATCGTCGCCTCGACCGACTGCGGGGCAAGCGAAATAATTTGATTATCAGGAACTATAAAAAATTCTTCATCAGAAAAATACATCCATCTTTTTAGACCAACCATCTCAGTTCTCTTGCCATCTGCTGAATTAATTGATCCGTGATGTACTTTAGCAGGATCAACAATGAATACAACATCTGTACCATCTGTGTCTTTTACAACTGTAAACTTACCAATAACCTCATCTCCATTAGTAAGTTTAGCAACTCCTAAAAATTCTTCTTCGTGTTTTACGTAGTTTAGTGACATTGTTTTACTTCCTGAGATTAATTTCTGTTATTGAGTAATCAAATTTTTCATCATTGTATGTTTTAATCCTAAAAACCATATGGTTCAAAGTCATATTTCGGTTATACTCATTACTAATATCATCAGCAAAGTCATACAGATAGGCACGTGCTTTGGAATCGTGTTTCCTAAGTGTCCTTCCTATAGATTGAAGGTTTCTAATTCTAGACTTGGATGGTGAAGCAAAGATTACATTATGTAGGTTCTTAATATTAATACCCGTACTGAATGTACCGTACGATGCAAGAATGATAGCATTGCTAGTCACCTCACATATCTCTCTCACCATTTCCCGTTCAGAAGTGTCAGTTCCTCCGTGGATATAAAAGAGTTTTTTATTTCCCTTTTTACTATTTAGCATATCTCTAAGAACGTCTCCGTGTCTTTCAATGTAATTAAACAGCACAAGGGTATTACCAGATAGATCTGACGCTAGGTTTACTATGATCTTATTTCGTTTTTGATGTGTAATTATATACTCTATCTCTTCCTGATAGTTTTCAAACTCAATATATTCGTGCTTACATACTAATACATTTATTTTTAAATCTGATAAGTATCCTTTCTTCTGTAACTCATCAGTTCTAATTACTTTTTCTACTGGACCAAACAATCCTTCTAGTTGTAATTGATGACACTGCATACCATCAAGAGTACCTGTAAGACCAATACGATACTTACAAGAGTGCATCTTAGTTAATAATTTTGTTAGAGACTTTGCTTTATAGAGGTGTGCCTCATCACCGATAACAACATCAAACCTATTAAAGAAATTGCGAGGTTCCTTGTAGATAGATTGCCACGTAGAAATGACAACAGGAGATTCTCTATAACGTTCTTTCCCTGCATAGATTTTGTTGACGTATTCTCTTGCATTCCATCCATAGTCTTGAAAGTCCTTAAATAATTGTTCTACTAATGATGTAGTGGGTACGATAATAAGTATATTTCTTTCGTGAAACAAGTGCCATCTAATTAAAGTATAGATGATTAACGATTTCCCAGATCCAGTTGGTGATAATAGAAGTCTTCGGTTATACTTAATACTACAATAAAGTCCTCTAAGTTGGTATCCTCTGATCTTGAAAGGCAGATTGAGACCTCTAACAAAGGAAGCAACAGACTCAGGGGTGACAAATTCTTCCTCCTCATTAGGTTCTCCATACTGTTTGTTTGATTGTATATTATAATTATAACCTTTTTTATCTAACCATTCAACTAGGTAGTCATATAACCCAACATACAGTTCACCATTTCCAGGTGAATATAATCTAATCTTTCCGTCCCAGTATTTGTACCTTCTTTGCTTCTGTAAAAACTTTGCATTAGGTACTTCAAAAGTAAAATAATCTGATAATTCTTGATGGATGTGTGGATCAGCATCAACTCGCAAGAAGACTTCATTCTTCTTTGTGATGAGGGTCATTAGAAACCTGCTTCAAAACGTCTATGTTCAAGGGCATTTTTAATGTGGTAGGTTCTGTTGTTAATTTGTTTTAACACCCCTTCCAAATAATTTATAACAGTTTCAAAGTATGCTATTTTTAATTGCTGAGTCTGTATGTCCTCGTCTGCTTCCATAAAAGTATTCAGATCATTCTTCAATACTTTTAAATCAAAAGGATTCTCTTTATATACTTCCGCATCTGCTTTGCCAGTATAAAAAAGATACTTGTCTCTTCTCAAGACACTAAGTTTTTTCTTATTATCTTCTAGTATTAAAGAATACTTTGACCAATAGTCTTGATACTTTGCGTGTAAAGATGGTATCTTTAACGACTCTTGATCTAATTTGTCTTCATCAAAAATACAGTCTCCTGCCCAAGACTGTTTAATCACTTCAAGTGGGTCCATATGTTATTTTAAGGTTGTTAAACGATCTCCAGTTAGACTACGTATTTCATAATCTAGATAATTAAATTCTACCACAGAATTAAAGTATTCGGTGTCAGATAAAGCAGCGTCAAACTCTAGTGTATTCAATGCTATTGGAAACATATCTCTGAATACTATATTGAATGAAGGTTGAAAATTACTATTCAATACAGTAAGAGTTCCGTCTGCAAATTCTTTTTCACCTATTCCTGGTGTAAAATTATTAGGGTTTGCGTCAAGCATATCCTGTCTTTCTTTAAACTTCTCAGGAACACCAAGTCCTCTCATCCAGTTATGGATAATAAGATAGTTTTCAAGACCTTCATCTACTAAGAATCTTAATGATAATGTTTGATAGGATAATACACCCTCAAATGGAATAGGTCTGAATGGTGTTGGTTGAGTTAGTTCACCGACCGATATAGCGGGTATGTTTGCTGATTGACAATAGTATGCAATCTTAGGATACTTCGCTAAGGTAAAACGGAAACCACCTGGACTGAGGAAATTCCTATTGCTTATTTGCGTTGGAAAAGACATTGACTATATTAGTGTTTCCAATTATATTTATGCACAAAAAAAAGAGATCCCGTAGGATCTCTTTGAAAATATATAAGCATCTCGCTTACATAAGGTTGTCAACAAGAACTCTTCTGTAGTAACGGTTAGCGTTAGCAGTAAGTGCTCCCTCTCCTTGAGTTGTACCTTCAGCAAATGGGTTTGCAACAAGACCGTATCTTGTCTTAAATCCAATTTTTGGTTGGAAGGTATCCTGACCAACTGCTCTTACCATTTGTAGAGGAACATATGGACAGTAGAATAATCCTGCATCATATGCAGAAGATCCTTTGTATCCTGCAACGTAGAAGTGTCTGTCACTTACGTTTGCTGAATATGGGTCAACATAAACCTTGATTCTTCCGTTTAATGTTCCTGCAAGTGTTGAGGAGTTATCATCTGGAAGTAGGTTGCTGTTACCTTGTAGAGCAGGAGTGTAATCAAGTACACCTGCCATTGAGAGTGCTGAAGCAACGTCAGCAGAACATATGATTATGTTCCCTTTTCCGCGACGAGTTTCGTGCCCGATTGCGTTCATATCTCTCTCGATCTGGAATAGAAGTCCTTTGAACTTCTCAACAGACCATCTACCATTGGAGTCAACGTCTAAGTCGAAGATACCTGCGGTAGCAGTATTGTTCTGTGCACCAGGTCTTGCAATCTTGTAAACAGTTCTAACAACTTCCCTGTTGATTTCAGCAAGGACTTCAGTTGATAGGATGTTTGCCAATTCAGACTCAGCGTCTAAACCGTGAACTGCTTTAAGATCCTGTGCTAGTTCTAAACTGTACTCTGCCTTGAGTGCTCTGGACTTAGCAGTCACAGTAACTTTCTCAATACTGAAGTTCATTTCAGCGAAGGCATTAGAACCAGTACCTAGAGTCTCAGACTCATCGGTTCTCATTCCTGTACCGTTTGTAAATGTACCAGAGTCGTTAAGTAGACCTGGGTTTGATCCTGCCTGAGCAGAACCTGCTGAACCGAATCCGCTAGTACCCGCAGCGTCAGTTCCAGAGAACTGTGAATCTGCTTCATTAAAGAATGCTTCAGTACCAGATGCACGGTTGGTTCCGTATCTAGATCTCATCGCAAAGATGAGTCCAGTTGGACCAGTCATAGGTTGTACACCCGCAATGTCATAAGCGATTAACTTAGGCATTGATCTTCTAATCAATGAGATTAGAACTGGGTCGAAACCTGCAACAGGACCAGTTGCTGTAGCAGTAGCACTAAAACCTGCTGCTGAACTTGAAGATCCAGTAGAGTTTGTAGGTGCTGCTTCAGTTAAAATTCCTGCTTCTTCGCGTAGGAATTTTTCTTGGTTTTCTAACAGGACAGCGGTAACTGCTTTTCTGTATGTATCCTTGATACCATCAAGTCCATCACAGTCAAGAACAGGGTTCCACTTTTCCTGCAACTGTTCAGAATTAAACATTTGCGTATTTCCCCTCCAGGAAAAGTATTTGTTTTGAATTGTTTAGGGTATTTTTATCACTTAGTCCAACGACGTAAAGCATCCACGTAACGTGACATACTTTCAGTCATATCTGTATCCACAACAGGTTGTACGTCTTCAGCAATAGTCTCTGTTGCAGGAGCAGCAGGTTTGCTAGGATAATAACTCTCCTTAAGAGTTGCTACCTTATTGCGGAATGACTCTTCATCTTTAAACTCAACACCCTCGGCAAGTTGGGATAACTTCTCCTTTTCGGTAGATGCTAAACCTTCTGCTATTTCGTTCACAATCCCATTCTTAACAAAGGCACTTACCTTTTTAGTAAGTTCAACATTAGCTTCAATTTGCTCGTTGAGTTTTGTTTCCATATTATCTAATTCAGCAGTCATTGCATCAACAACGTCTGCTTTCTCGTCAGGAACCTCAATATGGTTCTCAACGAAAACTTTTTTAAGACCAGAAACTACACTCTCAGCGATCTCTGCTTTGAGACCATTTTCGACTTCGAGTTGGTTAGTGTCTAACCATTGCTGAGTTGCGTATGTAAGATACTCATCAACTTTCTCAGCAAGTTCTGTCTTAATCTTTTCTACTTCCTCTGAAAGAGTGGAAGCGTACTCTTCGTGGATCTTACCCACTTCCTCATTCAAACGAGAAACAACTGCTGCTTCAAAAATAGTAGTTGCTTTTTCTTTGAATTCTTCGGAAAGGTCCTCACCCTCTGTGAGTGCTGCTACATCAGCGGATAGGTCAACCTCAATAAGGTTGTCGCCTTCTGCATTTTCTGCTTCAACAGACTCGTGCTTCTGAGGACTAGCATCAGAAGGTTTGTTTTTTGGAGCAGTCGCTGTTGGACCACCACCAGTCTTGAGTTTGTTTGACTCATCATCAGGTTTAGAGTTCATTGGAGTAGGACCTCCAAGATCTTGAACTGCACCTAAAGTAGACTGATCAGATACAGCACCGTCAAATTTTGCTTCGGTGACTTCCTGCTTAGAATCTTCGGGTGTCATAACTTTTTCATCTGCGGACATTTGTGTCTCCTTGTTAACTTTAATACAGTTTTTCTAACAATTATTTATAATTATAAAGTTCCTAGGAACTGTGAAAACGCGGAAAGTTTTCTTTCTTCTAAGACTTTACTATTGGGGGCATTGTCTAACCCACGTTTAATATGTGCAATTTCTGACTCTTTTATAAGTCCGTTTGCCCATATCCACTCCTTTCCTTCCATAATACCATTGACAAAAGCATCAGGTGCGGAAGGATCAGCAACAATATCTGCTGCTGTAGCGAGCATATAGTCATCAGCGACAACTTTACACCCATTAGTTTCTTTCAATGATCCAATACCACGTGAAGAAACTCCAAGTTTCACTCCTTCATCAAGAAGTTGTTTAGCAATATTACCCATTGGTGTTTCGAGAATACGAGCACGACCTCTGAAGTTATTGCCTTCTTGAACTAAAGAAGTAATTAAATGAGATGCACGGTCTAAATTTACGGTAGGACCTTCTGGATGACCTAACTCACCAAGAGCACGACCGCTTTTTACAAATGACTCATTATATTTAGACACTTCTCTCTCAAGAGTTGCTAACGGATACATTCTTCCGTTGCGGTTTTTAATCTCTCCTTGCAGAAAAGTACCCTCTATATAGAGTTTTTTCTTACCGTTTTTTTCTTCAGTTAAGACTTGTACGTCTTCAACCTTCTCCGTTATCAGTTTCATTAGGTGTTTCCTTTGTTTCTTCTGGTTCGTTCAGAAAGTTTTTTGCAATTTCAACTTTCTGCTGTTCGATAGCAGCAGCGGTCATTGTATTCATCGCATCAGCAACCTCTGAACTGACATCTTTTGATCCAGAAAAGAGTTTGTTGACTATTTCCATAGCTCCAACGCTAGGCATAATTAATTCCTCAATTAATACTATTTAGAATTCTCCGCGTTTATAATCAGCGGGAGAGACTGATTCGGGTCCACTGGATGTAATATCCTCGGACTCTTCCTCTGGTGGAGCATCCATTGGTGCACCTAAAGGTTCTCCTGTCACAGGATCAACAGCAGCAGGATCTGGTAACTTACCACTCTCAATTTCTCCTTCCATTTGCTTGTCAATCTCTTTAATCTCAGCGTCTGACTGACGTAAGACCTTACGACGTATATAGTCAAGAGAGAAGTAACGACCCGCAAAAGGATCCATTGTAGTAACAAGATTCATTCTTTCATTCAGAATTTCTTGATCTTTTAATTCACTGAAGTAGTTATCAGCAATAAAATCATACTGAATGTGCTCAGACATATCATCCCATTCTTCAATAGAGATGATACCTTTTAAAACTAATTGTGTTTTAAGTAAATCGTGGAATAATTCTGAGAATTTTTTGCGGAGACGTGTGACAAACTTTTGGAATTTAACTTCATCACGTGTAATCTCAGCAGCACGACCTAAATTAAATGTGGAATCAGATTCTAATCTAGACTCTGGTACATTTAATGCACGGTATAGTTTCTTTTGGAAGTACTTGACATCCTCAAGTTCTCCAAGATTTTGTCCACCTGGGAGCGTAGTGATTTCAGTACCTCGTCCTCCTTCTCTTCTGGGCAACCAGAAGTCTTCGAGCATCGACATAAATTTTCTGTCATCTCTTATTTCTCCTGTATCTGCATTGTAAACTAATTTGTTTCGATAGCGACTCATAACCTCACGGAGGTATTGTTCCGCTTTTTGTTTTGGTAGATTACCTACATCAATGTAGAATATTCTACGTTCTGGTGCTCTTGATAATCTATAGATCACAAGACTATCTTCAATCATTCTAAGTTGATTGAGTGCTTTGATTGCCTTATGTAAATGTGACATAATCACATTCTTATTCATATCTTTCAAACCACTGTGGCAGAAAGCAATAGCATCAGATGCAATCTTGATCCCTGTAGTTTCAAGACCACGTAAACCTTTTTGATTGTAAACGTAATATTCTGCTGATCTAGGTGCAGTTAAAGATTCCATTGTGCGTGGATCTACAAACTGTCTATCTTTCTTTGCTTCAAATTCTATTACTTTACGAATCTTACGGGGGTCAATGTACCTTAACTCTGTAATACCACGACGAGGATTCTTAGTATCAATGACCTTATGGTAATATAACTTTCCATCTATGTACCATCTGCGGAATATATCATATGCTTTCTTATCAAAATCTAGTAATCTGAGAACGTTATGAAACTCATCTCTGATTTTTCTGCGTATCCCTGCACTTACTTCTAGGTTTGCTAGGTCTACATCTACGGGACTATCATCTCTTTCACCCGCGATTGCTTCATTGACAACATCATCCACTGCCCTATCACACTCTGGGTGAATGGACATCTCTCTATATCGTCTAATAAGATCTGATTCGTCTTTATAACTACCATCTAAGTCAATAGCGGTTCCAAAATAACCACCACCTGCTACGGGAGTTGCAGCATCATCAGATTCTTTACGCACAAAAGAAGGACCATTATTCTGACCCTTCTTCGCACGCTCAAGAGAATAACCAAAAAGTTGAGACATTAACTATGTACCTGTTCTACGTAACTATTTAGCGAGGTAAGAAACCGCGTTTTTATGACTGGTTTCCGCTATCTACGTCTGTATCGTATGTCCAGTATTGTACTTGGAACTCTACAGTGTACTCTTCTGGAGTGTCATTTGTTCCCCAGTCAAGTTCGATAGCACTAATGTTACTTGGCCAGATACCTTCAAATCTATAAGTTCTGATGATGTTTCCTTTACGATCCATCTGACGAACTTTTGCTGTAGACTGATAGTCTGCAATAGTATTTGAGTTTTGGAAGTTTTGTTGTAGTGCTTGGATGTTAGATGACCACGCCTCGAAGAATGCTCTGAACTTAAATGATTGATCATTAAGTACAGTTACTGTCCAAGGTTCAAAGGTTCTATCACCTGCAATTTTTAATTGTCTTCCTCTGTAAGGAACGTTAACAACTCCTACAACTGATGCAGGAATGTTTGCTGCCTTTACAAGGAATGTACCAAACGCATTTGCTGATGCTGCGTTTAATTGTGAACCACCCGCTGCTGTTTCTAAAACTTGTGCGGTTGATCCAGTTACTCCACCAGGTTGAGGTGTAATTGCATCCTGTAAAACAGGAGGTGCAAACACTTCAACTTGGAACAGATTAGGACGTGCAAAGTCCTTTACGTTATCTCGGAAGGTAAAGATAGGTGCTTTTATATTTGCACCTTGTACCTGTCCTGGTTGTGCTTCTGCCATTGTTAGTCTCTTGATTAGTTAGTTACTTCAGAGAAACTAGAACCAGTTCTAGTTGCAGTGAAGGTTAATGTAATGTAGTTAATAGAGCGTGTTGGTTTCACGAATATCTCCGCGAAGAACTCTCCTCTATCTATAGCCTCAGGTGGGTTATTGCTCGTATCGCAAACGACCAAGAAATCAACGATTCCGCGACGAGATTGTATGGAACGCAAGAATGGTTCTACAATGTTCTTGAATGAAGAACGTGTAAACTCATCATTGAGTTCAAATAGTTGTGTTTTTGCTGCGTCTGAAATTGCATCTTCTAGTACCAAGAACAAGCGACGAACGTTAATTCTATCGAATGCTGATTGATATGAAAGTGCAGTCTTGTCACCGAATAGTACGATACCCTGACCTGGGAATGATACGATTGGGTTGACTCTTGCAGCATAGAGTTTGTCTCTATGATCTTTTAGAGGAGAGTAAGCAAGTTTAATTGCATTACGTAACTGTCCTCTGTTAAATCCTGCGGGTGAGAACCACGCTTCTGAATTTAATGTTGCACCTAGTACAAGACCTGCAACGTCTGCGTTACAAGGAATGTAACGATATTGATCGTTATACTTGTCATAGATGTATTTGTAGTTATTATCGAATACCGCGTAAGATGTGCTACCTAACTTCTGGTACATATCGATAGTCTTGTTCACAATTACATTTGTGTCAGACTGACCAATAATGTCTCCGCGTGATGGAGAAACAAATGCGATACAATCTTTACGAGTTGCAGCAATGTCAATGATCTTCTGTGCTTTAGCAATAGTATCATTAGTGCTTGCCATTGATGGACCCATTAAGAGGTAATCTACATCAACTGTTTCCTTATCACCTACGAGGTCATAACCTCCGAGGATGTCAGAACGAGCAACTGTATATCCGTCAACACCACCTTGTAGTGTGTACTTAACAGTTGATCCATTAGTTGTAGCAATAATTTCACGACCTAAATTTGTTTCTTTAGTCTTAAGAGGTGTTCCGTACTTGATAAGATCGAATGAACGAGACACACCTGATAGACCAAATCCACCATTAGCAGCAGCGTCAACATCCATTACAGATGATCCTTCGTGACTACCCCAGTAAATGTATGCTGAATTTGCTTTAATAACGTCTTTGTAGTATAGTGTTTCGCCCTGTACACCTTTAGCATCTGAGGACTTAGAAACAAATAGGAATTTCTCAAGAAGTGATCCAGGAGTTCCTGTTAGTTTTCCGTCTCCATCAAGTACAAGGATGTGCATCTGGTCGTTGTCGCCACCACGATCTGAAACCCAAGGAGAAGTTGTAGGACGTGGAGCAATGTTGATCCATTTTTGCTCACCACCATAGTAACGCTCTTCGTAATCTGAACGTACACTTAAGATTTGAATACCACCACCTGAAGTGTTGTCATCATCTATTGTGTAGTTTGCTGCAAAGTCTTCTGAACTTGCTGCGTTTACAACACGTAATTGACGCTCAACACTCTGTACTGTTGCTTTGTCACCAGTTCTGTTACCTGCTGATGCTGCATCCCATAGTGCAACAACGTCACCTATTTGTAAGAAGTCAGATGACTGGGCGTAGTCTACGCTAAGTTCAATCTTTCTTGTTACAGGATCGTATGCTACAACTTGACCAAGAACGTCAACTGCTGATCCTGTAGAAGTTTCTGCTCTCCAGTATTCATCTTTGTTGAAGTCACCATTGATTGTAGTTGCATCAAATGTTACGACCATTGTGTAGGAAAATACTTTTGCTTGTGAGTTTCCTAAGTTGTAAACTACATTAGTTGAGTTTGTAATTACATCTGAAAAGTCCCATTCGGCAGATGATGGTTCTGCAAGTGATAAGATTTGATCTGGACCTGCATCTGTCATTACAACTCTTATAGAGTTACCATAAATTCCAGGGAATCTTGAACCCCACTTCCAAGCATTAGCAGCAGTTTCAACAGTTGTTTCATACTGCTCAATGTTTTTGATAAGAGGTGCAGTAACACCAGTTGTTGTTACTTCGTTGATAGATGTCTTACCGACTGTAACTGTTAGACGACTAATAGCAACACCGTCTGTATGAGATGCAGCGGTTGTGCTTAGTTCTCCACGTGTTACTGTTATGTTGTTTCCAACGATTGCAGATGCACGTACTATCTCATCTTCAATCTTTAAGTAGTCATTTAACTGTACGCCAAGAGTACCTGCGTCAGCAACAGTGATTGTTGTATCAGAAGAACTAAGTGTTCCACCTTCGTTTATAGTAGATGAAGTTCCTGCTGCCTCGATCAATGTAACCGCAGATCCCGCAGCGTGTGAAGTAGCAGCAGATGCTAACTGTCCACGTAGAACTGTAAGGTCATTACTGTTAACAGCAGTTACTTGTAGAATTTCAGCGTCGATTAATATATAATCGTTCTGAGCAAAGTCTGTACTGTTTGCAACTGTAAGAGTTGTATCTGAACCAGAAAATACAGTCTGAGTTGTTTGTGCTGTATCTATTGCGTTTTTAAGTGCACTTGCTTCTGCTCTAATAACTTTTAATGTACCGCCATAGAGTAGGAACTGTGATGCACTGAACCAGTATTCGTAGTTATAATCATTAGGTCTACCAAAGATAGAAAGTAATTCTTTCTCGCTTGTAATGTCAACAATCTTGTTAACAGGACCCTTTTCAAAGGAACCAACAATCACTGCTACATTATCTAAAGTTGCATTTGCAACTGTTGTCAGATCCTTCTCAAGTACAACGACCCCTGGTGAAAGTTGGGTGGATGCCATTGTTTAATTCTCCTTGAAAAATGCTTCCAATTTTACTAGAATTATTTATTAATACCGATCTTTCTGATGGGGAAACAAAACGTGAACTGTTTACCAGTCAGGATAGTCACACCATTTACGACTCTTTTTATTTCTTCTACGCACTTGAACACGCTTCTTAGTACATTCTTTACACTCATATGCAAATGCAGATGGATAGTTACCTCTATCCTTTCTAGTTTTATAAAAATCTGATAATAAATTTTTTGTAACAAGACATATACGACACCTCCTATCTTCCAGTAACAGGTGTTCTAACTCTAACTCTTCCTCTAGGTTCATCTATATTCCCACATATAGGTTTTCTCACCATAAGGATCAGAGTTCCAGACGTTACCATCTTCATCAATGAATGTTGTATCTTCTATACCATTATCAACAAAACCAAATGGTGCCATATCTGCTTCTATTGCTTCTCTTTGTTCTTCATACATCTTTACACGAACATCATTATCGTGTATCTCTTTGAAGTATGGTTGCACTGCTAACCAAGCAAAGATAACTAAACACATAGCGAGGTCATCATTACATCCTTCTTCTGCTTGCCACGACTGTCCTTTCTGAATAAACGTAGTTAGTTCTGAAATAATATCGTAGTCACATATATTCATCTTATCATCTTCTACTAATTGTTTTAAGTTAGAACAACCAACCTTCTTTACAGCAGTAGACATCTTTACACCAAGTTGTACTTTACCACCAGAGAATCCTTGTCCTATAACTTGTCCTGCTCTACCACGCATAGCAGACATTAATAGATTGTCATACTCAAGATCATACTGTATGATGTCTGCTACCTGTGCACCAACATCATTTACTTCTACTAATACAAAAGCGTGATTGTATGCACTTGCACTCTTGACTATAATATCTGGGAATAAAAGGGGTTTAACTGTGTTACTTCTATATTTCGCTACTAATTTATACGGAGGTTCTGTAGTATCGAATATACAAAACGCACTATAGTCACCATCTACTCCGCGTGCTACGTCTACAGTCATTGTATAAGTGTGTCCGTCAATAGGATCTTCATAAACATCCAGTCCTACACTGGAGTGTAGAGGATCTTCATAAACCATTAATCTTAATTTACTTGCGGAAATTAGTGTATCTACAGATCCTAGAAACTCACATTCAAACTCAACTCTGAACTGTGACTCTGATGTGTTTGCTATAGTTTGCTCTTTCCACTTTTGATCTCTACCTGGAACCTGTGACCAGTGCACTTCTGTATTAACATATTCATTCTTATTTCTTTCTGCATCGTGCCATATTTTATAATACATATTCATCCCGTGTGGGGTAGATATGATAATAACTTTTGTAGATTTACCAGATGAGATAGTAGGATAAACAGAAGCAAAGAACTGTTCAGCAATATTATTTGGAACGAACGCAAACTCATCAAGGAAGATAATATTAAAGGACATCCCACGAACAGCAGAAGCAGAAGTAGATGAAGCAAGGAGACGAGATCCGTTCTCCAATTCGACTGACCCCTTGTTCCAACCAACAATACCTTGCTGCATCCATTTAGGAAGGTTCTCATAAGATAACTGTAAGCGTCCCAACATTTCTCTAGCAGTTGGTGCTTTGTTTGCGAGGATTGCGACATTGACGTTATCGTTAAAAATTACATACCATAATAGATATGAGGTTACAATAGTTGATTTACCAGACTGACGTGGTAACTTTGCGATATTAAATCTATTCTCGTGAAAACTATGTACCATCTCTTCTTGGAAATCGTACATATTAAAAGGTATAACACCTTCATCAAGAGATACAATCCTAATATAATTACGAATAAAATATGCAGGATCTCTACTACATTTGACAAACTCTCTTACCTGCTCTGGTGAAAAGTTAGTTGCAACGTTTGCTTTTTTAAGGTTAGGATTACCTAAGTATATTTGATTTTCTGCCATTAATTGTTACTCCAAGGTTTGTCAAATAAGACATTGTTTATATATTTATCTGCCCAGAGGGGATCAAACCACTGTGATAATACTGCTTTAGTTTTTTGATTCTTTCTTTGAGAAACACAATACCAACACTGATCATCTAATCTTTTCATTATTGGTACAAAAGGAGAATGAGGATCTTTTTTAACGTGTTTGACAGCGTTACAATATATTAGTAAATATTTCTGAACTACAGTATAGAAATCATCTCTTGCTTTTTGATCTTTCAATCTAGCAAATTTACAATGGGTAGAGAATATATCCTCTGCCCATATGGGAAGTGGTCTCTTATCTTTAAATGTATATGCTTCACTAATTACTGATAATTTAGAATTGAGATCCACCCCGTGTACAGGAGACACATCGACAATAGCAGCAGTAATAGTTGAAGGCGTTTGGATAATGTCACAACCAAAAATAGGTAAAGGATATTCTGGATCTGGATAAAGAACACAGTGGATGATCTCTATCTTGTCAGTATTCGCTCTTTCAATATGTAATTTTCTGAGTCCTTTACACTTCCACATCTCATTGTGTATAGTCACTTTTTCGTGCTCTATAACACTATGATCTGATTCCATAACCTCAAGGTCAGGTAAATCACTAATATTTCTGCGAATAAGATCCGCTAACTCATCACAAAGATTTGTCACAGTTAACCTGCTACAAGTGTACCATATGAACGACGAATTTCGCGTAGTTCCTCAAAGTCTTTTTTCTTTGTACCACCATCGTAAGACCACGCATATCCTTCGGTGATCATTTGTTCGTTGAGCGATACATTATCATCACCAACATATAACCAACCAAGCAAACGCCCATACTTACCCATCCCGCCTTTGAGTTCAGTTCGTATAGTAAGTTCAGACTCTCCATCAATGGCACCCTCTAATTTTTCTTTCATCCAGTTAGTAGCATCTATACCTAACGCTTTCTCTTCCAAATCACGAGTGCGTTTCTCAGGAGTATCGACTCCTGCTATTCTTACTCTTTCTTTTTTGTATAGATCAAAACCTAGATCGATAGTAACATCAATAGTGTCACCATCAACTACTCTGTTTATCTCCGTCACTCGGAAGTTGTAGCAACTCTTCCTGCTTGGTGGAACCATTGCTCCCATCGTTCATCTCCATAAATGCCATCCTTAGTATATAGACGATATACCAAGTAACTATTATCACAAGTATTGCAATCATAATAACAACTCCCCAGACAACCATTAGTTCTTATTGTGTACTATTGTATGGTTTCCATACCACTGTCCGTGTAATGGAAAGTCTCCTGTTTTATTTACCTTTACGTTGAATCCTATTGAATATTTTTGATCTCTTGAATAGTTCTGTGTAGTAGAATGTTCCAACCAAGATGGAAATAATATCAAAGTATCAGGGAATGTTTCTACTGCCATCTCTTGATAAGTAGCAAAACAATTCATTCTTGCTTGTACAAGTGGACTATGAAAATTAATTAATCCTTGTTCTGGACTTGTCTTATGATAATAGCATCCCGACAACTCAAATCCTGGGTGCATATGTTGATTCTGATTAGCACCTGTTGGGTATATATTTAACCAAGACTCAGGTATATTCCAATTATCGTGACCAACATATTTAATAACACACTCTGCAATATATGATTCTAAGTTTGGCATTTCATATGCACGAAAAAAATCTCTCCAATGATCTTGCTTGGAAGGATCATCACCGAAGTGAAGAATTAATTGTTCTTTCTCTTGTACATCACTAATAACTTTTTCAAGTTCATCCCTTATCTCAGAGTCATCGTGTCTGAATCTTAGAACTGTGGATGGAAATAAATCAATAACGTCAGGTTGCATAATAAAGTTTCTGTTATACTATCTAGCACTTCCACTTTCTAAGTGCTAGTGCCTTACGAGTTGGTCTACCTTTCTCATCTTTCATAGGTCCTTTTACTCCACCCATTCTTGCACAGAATGATTTTTTTCTGGGACCTCCCTCTGGTTGTGGTGCTTTTAAATCAGAACCAGGATTTTCTCTTTCATAAGACTTTCTTCCTTTCTCATTTAACCCACCACTAGGGTTCTTTCCTTCTTTACGTTGCCACGCAGATTCTTTAAAACTTTTTAAACTGCTTTTAAGATTACTTGCCTTACCTGTCTTTGTGTGACCATACTTAGCAAGATCTTTATGTAGGTCTCTATGCTGTGCTTTACTATCACCAGATCTTTTGTTTGACTGATCCATTCTCTTATTTTTACCAACAGGTTTATAACCACCTGTAGTATATCTTTTTTGATAAAATTCTTCTTTATATGATTGCACTCTAGTCTTACCAAGAATGTATTTTGGATCATTCTTCATTGCTTTCTGTGCATCTGCCTCATCATTTTTATTTACATTTATAATTGTCTTTCCACCTTTTTTAGTTTTAGTATGTGCTATATTACCCATTTCTTCTTTTACTTCTTTTTTCTTCTTAGTTTTCTTAGCAAACGCTGCCATAGCACCTGATGGTTTACCAGTTCCCTTGTAGAGACCATAAGAAGTTCCTTCACTTTTCATTTTTGATTTTGCTGCTTTGATTCTATCAAGAAATGCTTGTCCACCTTTCTCTTTCTTGATCTCATCATCAGTCCTTGCTCTACCCATACTATTATTCTTAGCGTATAACTTACTCTGCATATCATTAGTGCTAGTAAGTCTACCATAACTTTCTTTATACAAATCAATCAATTCATTTCTTGCTTCTCTCTTACTTTGTTTACGATAACGACCAACTTCTGTGACCTTACCATCTTTACCATAGTGTCTTCCTTTTGTTCTATTGACGTGATCTGTCATTGCAGTATCTACTTCTTTAGTGCTTCTAGCATACTGAGTAGACTTATCTTTTAAATTAACTTTCTCTAATTGTACCTCTTCATTTTTCTTACCTACATCCATTATGGCATTCTTACCATACTTATCTCTAATTCTTTGTTTAACCATCTCAACTGCTCTAGCACTATTCTTTTGCTGCTTTAACATACGTACTTTTCTTTGAGCATCAGTCTCATTGTTTCTTGTATGGTTAGCAGTAGTAGCATCTTTTTTCTTTGGTGAACTAGGATCACCACCTGCCATTGCGATACGATCTTTATAATGATCATATCCTTCTTCTGGAATATAACCCTCTTTGTTTATTCCAAGAACTGCTCTTAATTTTTTACCTGCTGAATATGGATTTTCTTTTGCCTTTCTTTTTCTTGTCTCTGCTTTTATTGATGACATCTTCAAAGCATTAGAAATTTTAGCACGCTTACTATTGTACTTTGGTTTAGGATTTACCTTGTCTATTAGACGAGCGACTTTCAATCTCTTACTAACTGTAGGATCACCATATTCTTTTATGATCTCTTCTTTAGTAACTTTAGATTTTTTCTTTTTATCCTCACTATGATCGCAACCACAAGATTCAGCATAGTTTTGGAATGATTGAAGATGGTTCATTATGCCATTTGATTATTAGATGGATTTCTAGGACAATTTTTTTCGTGTTTTTCAATCCACGTTTTAGGTCTCCAATGTCCTTTAGGAGACTTCAATCCACAATACGCACATACCCATTGACCATTAATATCTTGTATCGCCACGGATTAACCTCCGACGACTTGTACTTGTTCTACAACTACGTCCGCAGAACCTGCTGTTAACTTAACAGTTCTTTGTAACATAGGAACAGTGTTAGCGATTACATCAGCATCACTGATTGCGTATGCAGAACCTGCACCTGACGCATCAATGTCTGTAGTAATTGTTATGTCACCAACTGCTGTCACTTTCTTACCTGCTGATGCAGCAGATTCAAAGTCTGTTCCAAAACCATTTGTGTCACCACCATCTATAGTTTGAATAAAATCTCCTACAGCAAAACTGTGACGACCACCTGCTCCTGTACCGTGTCCACCACCTGCAACAGTAAATACTGAACCGTTAGCATTAGTTGCACCAGTAATACTAATATTTTTTGATTTACCTACTGAAAGCAAAACTGCTTCCCCTGCTGCAAGTGTAATAGCAGGACCGCTATCAAACTTTATGGTTGATGCAGATGCAGCATATGCACGTACAACTCCACTTTTAACGACGATGTAAGCAGTACCTGAACCACTCACTGTCGTAGTATCTAAGACATTTAATACAGACATCGACTTTTTGACACAAGATTGTTTTTACTATTTATCCTCTTTCTGTTTCTGTTTGAGGAATTTCGCAAGATCAGCAGTGCTACCAACAAACATTGTGTTGTTAGTAACGTTACCTGTTACAGCACCTTTCGGACCTTCTTCTAATTCTTGCATTTTTTTCTGAAGGTCTATTAGTTTATCCGTGGCATCTGCCACGTTCTTAATAAGATTACCTGCTACCTCATAGGCACGTGGTGAATCTGTTTGTTGTGATAGTTCTAGGATTCCGTCTACCGCTTCCTGTCCCTTGTCAATTAACGAATACAAATTGCCACGAGTATATTCGTAGTCTTTTTTAATTGCTTCGTTTTCTTTTACAGGTGTATCTTCTACTCTTTCTAATGCAGGTTTCTCATCTTTAACGATGGATGTCTCTACATCAAGAGCGTCTTCAATACCGTCGAATTTACTCGTCGTTTCCTGTGACTGGGTTTCTTGATTTTCCATCATTGAATTCACTGAATAGTTCATTAAAACCAAAATCATCATCTGGATCAGAAGTGATTGGGTCTGGTTCGACCGTGTATCTCATCTCACGAGGTGCACTTGTTTTATTATCAGTGCTAGTATCAACGATTGCCTTACGGATAAGTTCTTTCTCACCGTCAAGGACAGGACCGTAGATGTATGTTTTGCAAGTGAAAGTTAGTGTATATATAAGAGTTCTTCTTGTTGTGTAGTCACCTTCGTAATCATCATCATAGGATATTGAATTTAGAACCGTTGGAAAATCTTTTTTCTCCTGTAACTGATCGTTCAGTTGTACAGTGATATTAAATGTGGGTTGGAAGAATGGAAGTATTTGTTCTAAGATTTGTAAACCGTCATCTTGATTCTTTGAAAGAATTGCTAACTCAAAGTCAACGTTGTACGGTACTGGCATAAACGCTTTTTGTAGGTCAGTTCCAACAGAAGTCCTAACTCTTTGTGTTGGGGAAACCTTTCTTGTTGCGTCGTAACTGAAACCAGAAATCTCAAACGAAATCCTAGGAAGCGTAATTTGAGTCGCATCTTTCCTAGTTAAATCTCCTACTTGTTGAAGTCTTGCTAAAAACTTTTGCTTAGGTCCATATGCCAAAGGCACTTTCATATATTCATATTCCGTAGCACTTTTTTTTCTACGAATTTCTATGTTATTAAACAACGTACCAAAAGCAATAACTGACTTTCGGAATATTTCATTGTATGTATATGTACCTAACATTAATTAGCACCTCCAAAATCACCAAATGGATTCCCTTCTGAGAAATCAATGATTCCATCAGCAAGGGTTTCAAACGAACTATTTGAATCGTATTCGCTCGATGTATTATTTAGTGTATTATATGATGCAGTTGTCCAAGCAGCACTTGATGACTGCCCTGTTATAGTCTCTGGAATTGTAAATATTCCAGTTCTATTAAAGACTTGTAATTGTCTATTAGTAGAATCCCAAGACTTAACCTCTGCTGTAATATTAGAGGTTCCACCTGCCACCACTTCACCGACTGTAAAGTCTCCAGTGCCACCTGTGGCAAAGTTGATAGTGATGGATACTGAGAAGTCCTGTTCGATTTGATCGATTGCAGTAACTCCTGTATCGAACTGCTCGTCGCTGAACTCGAAGAGTTCACACTTAAGACCCCATACGTGGATCTTACCTAACTGGTAGAAAGGTTGTTCGTGCTCAACGAACATAATTTTAAATATTTTATTTGCCATAGGGAAGTAAACCAAGTCTCCTTCGTTAGGTCTTCCTTCCACAATCAGTTGTGCATTATCATCAACTGCTTCTGTAAATCTTTTTCTTGATATTATAAATGTAACTTGATCAGAAATCCTTACACCAAACTTAGTAAAGAGATCACCATCACCAGTAAATCCAGTTGGATCTTCAATATATGCTTCTATCTCATAGGCATCATCAAACTTAGACAAAGCATCTTCAGTAAATGTTGTATCTTCATTTACTAAAGTTCTAGGCATATAGAAGACATTCTTTCCAAACATCTTTATCTGTTCTACAACAAGATTCTCTATAAGATCTTGTTCACCAGTTGTGCCCTGTGTAAAGTAGGAGTTAGTTGCCATTATCCAATCATATCCATTGGTGGTTGTTCGTATGTAGTACGAAGTTGTTCTTCTAACTGCTGAAGTTCCTCTACAGCATCACTATAAATTTTCTCACCATTTAGAGTAACACCACCAGGGAGTTGAACGTTTTGGAACTTAGTTAAATTTGTTCCCCAATATTTTTTAATCATTGCAGTGCTATAATCCTTAACCCACATCTCATTATAGATTTTTGTAAAGTTAACTGGATCTAATGCACGAACACAATCAATAACAATATACTCACCCTCACGAATATCAGTATTAGTATCAAAGTCAATATATAAACGACCAGATGTATGAGTAAATCTTGTAGGTTTCATTCCTTCCAATAAGAAATTAATTGTCTCAAGATGTGTTTGAATCATATAATAATGATAAAACTGTGTTGATGTAAAATCAAACAGATCATTCAATCTTAACTGATAACGAATGTCAAACATATTTGCAGTACCTTTGTCTTGGAAAGTAAAGATACCATTAACAGCAGTTATAAAATCAGGTAATGTTAAAAAATTATTCTGCGTCTTAAAATCTGTAGTGCCTACAGTCTCTGTAGTATCTGCTTGAAACGCATCTACTTCAGCCTGAGTCATCTGATGTTTTAGATAAACTTTTTCTGAACCACCATAATGATAAATCTGAAACTTCTCGATAGTGTAATCGATAGCATCATCTACTTGATCATCAGAAACGTTCACTTCTAATACAGGTTTACCTAATCTGCGAAGTGCGTATTCTTTTAGTGTTGCTTTAGAGGTTGGAGTTGCCATATTAGTTGTTTTGTAACTTAACCATTACAGTCTCCTTTTGCATAGGAGCGACATCATTTAATCCATTAGCATCGAACCAAGGAGCAGTCTCCCAGTCAAATCCTTCACCAAATGTATTGTCGGGTGCCATAACATACCAATGACATTTAGCGTCAGGTATATCAACAGCACACACTGCCCAATCGTCTGCCCACTGTGGAACTTGCACATACATCACTGGTAAGTGATTGGCAAATAATGAAAGTATAAAAGAAAAGAAAATCATAATGCAGCGATTGCTATTTTAAATGCAGCAAATGATGCTGAGTTTGCAACGGTTGTCTTGAGAGTTGCAAGATCAATCGTTTCTGCCTGTAACGCAGAGTCTGCCTTAACACCTTGTGCAGCAGTAGCATAATCAGATGATGCAGTTGCAGCAGCAGTACCTAATGTAGGTTTGTTGCTTAAGTCATTATAATTACCAGAGAATAATGAAGGTAGTCCACTCAAGTTACTGTAAGCACCTGTTGTAGCAACAGTTGCTAGTGATGGTGTACCACTCAAATCACTATATGCACCACTTGTTGCAACAGAAGCAAGAGAAGGAGATCCACTCAAGTCACTGTAAGCACCAGATGTTGCAACAGAAGCAAGGGTAGGAGTTCCAGTCAAATCACTGTAAGCACCAGTTCCTGCAACAGTAGCAAGAGAAGGTCCAGTAATAACACCAGTACTACTATTGTAGGTGATGTTTTGTGTTGCTGAAATTGATTGACGAGCACGTGCAGTTGTGAAGTACTGGTTAGATCCTTCAGATATATCATCTGTATCCTTAGTTGCTAACTGGGTATCAAACCTAGCATTGGTATAGAATATATTTGTTGAACCTTCAGTAATATTATCAGTATTAATGTCTGCCTGAGTAACAGATAAACCACCAGAACCATCGTGTGTAATTCCTGTGCCATATGTAAAGTGTGATCTTGTTCTAGCAGCAGTGGTGAATAAGTTAGTTGAACCCTCAGTTACGTTATCAGTATTAATATCTGCTTGTGTTACAGATAATTGACCTGCTCCACTTAGTTCAATACCAGTTCCATATGTAAAGTGAGTTCTTGTTCTAGCAGCAGTTGTAAAGAGATTAGTTGATCCTTCTACAACACTATCTGTATCAAACTCAGAGAATGAGAATGCTAATGTATATGTGTTAGAAGCATCATCGTAAGTCTTAGTAAGTCCTGTACCTGCAACTATAAGAGCATCAATTCTGTCATCAACTCTTTCGTCTGTATAGTATAGATTTGTAGATCCTTCAGTAAGAGCATCTGTGTCGTGGTTAGCAATACTACCAACCTGTGACTGACCGAAAGTAATAGTTCCAGTAATGTTTAAGTTACCTTGAATCTCAAAGTTTGTAGAACAAACAAAGTTACTTACAGATAAAGTGTTTGAACTAGGAACATATTTAAAGTTATCTGAGTCAGTTCTTATTTCAGTGTTTCCAGTTGTAGCAGAAACAAATGTTGGGAAGAATGTAAGGTTAGAACCTGTGGTGTTTGTTACATCAACTAGAGATGCAGTATCAGCATTACCAGTCAAGTCACCTGTTACGTTACCAGTAATCTGACCTGTAACTCCAAGTGTGCTTTGTAAAGTTACACCATCTTGAACATTAAGAGTTCCAGTAATATCAGTGTTACCTGTAGGTCCATCTACAACAAACTTGACTCCTCCTGATCCACCGACTGATAAGTCATCACCAACAAATGCTTTCTTCTTAACTGATAAACCACCATCTGTATGTACAGAAGCAGCACTATCGTTATATGCAGAAGAATCTGTTACGTTATTTGCTTGTACAAGACCTGCAAATGTAGCAGCACCTGATGTGACATCTATACCAGAATTAAAGTCTGCGTTACCATCTACATTCAAAGTTGAATCTAAGTCAACTGCATTAGATACGTCAAGTGTACCTGCAATATCAGTATTACCACTTGGACCTGCAACGTTAAATTTATTAGTGTTGATGTTAAATGAACCACCAACATTTAAGGTTGATTGTAAGTTTGCTGTAGAAGTAGCAATGAGTGAGGATATAGTTGTTGTTCCACCTGTTACATCAAGTGTTCCACCAACAACTGTATTACCTGATGGTCCGTCTACAGTAAAGTTACCTCCACCAATATCAAAGTCATCTCCAATATATGCCTTCTTAGTAACTGCTAAACCACCTGCTGTAAATATTGCAGCACCGTTATTGTTTGCAGCAGTTGCTTGTGCAGTAGAATTTGCTCTTAGTTTCTCATCGAATGTTACAATACCACCAACACCAAGAGTTCCATCTAATGTGCTATTTGTATATACCTTTAAGTCTCCACCAATACCAGTATTACCTGAGATAGATGCACCACCTGCTGATACTCTTAATGCACCACTAGATGACCAAGATCCACCAAGAGTTGCATTGGTAGCATTTGTAAGAGTTGTTACTCCAGTTACACCTAAAGTATTAGTAACATTAGTAGCACCTGATACATCCAAGGTATTACCTAATGTCGTTCCTAACGTCACTCCAAGCGTCCCTGAGAGGGTTGTATTGCTTGTGACACTCAAAGTACCACCAACGCTTAGATTAGAACTTGCTCCAACAATATTTACAGATGAATTTAAAGTAGATACTCCGTCTGCTCTAAATGTTCCTGCAACTAATGTATTACCTGTAGCATTAGCAACTGTAAATTTATTTGTGTTGACTCTAAAGTCATTTGTTACATCGAGCGTGCCATCAACGCTGACATTTCCACCAAACGATCCATCGTCATTGACTGTGAGGTCGTCACCGACATATAGATCAAGTCCAATACCCGCACCACCACCAACAATGAGAGCACCTGTAGAAGAATTCGTTGCATTTGTAGTATCAAATAATTTGATGGAACCTGCGTCTAAACCAGATCTAGTACCAGTAAATACTTCAGAACTATTAGTTGCATTGTGATAGAAAGCAAACCTAAGTGCTGAATCGTCCCACCCGAAGAATCCTATTTTAGCAGATGAATCGTAATATCGGAACTCTACACCACGATCTTTTGCGTCATCAGAACCAGGAGCAGTATCACCACCTAATGTAATGATAGGATCGTCCACAGTAATAGTAGTACTGTTTACTGTAGTTGTGCTACCGTGAACTGTTAAGTTACCATCAACTATGGCATTACCACCAACATTGAGATCTTGTCCTGAACTCAGTGTAACTGGGGCTGTGAATTGAGAAGTAGCATTTACTGTTAATGCGTCACCAGATGCGTCACCAATAGTATTCTGTGCACCATTTAAAGTAACGTCTCTATTTAAAGTAACATCTCCGTGGACGGTAAGTGTTCCTGCTGTTGCTGAACCTTGTCCAGTTCTACCTATTGTTGTATTACCAGATTCTCCAAGAACTGTAAATTCTGTTGTGTCTCCAGAGTTAAGTTTACCAATATAAAGGTCATCACCAATATAAAGATCAGTAGCGATACCTGCACCACCATAGACTCTTAAGTTTGAAGTATTATCTGTAGCATATGAAGGTGTATAAGCAACTGTTGATCCTGCACGTAATTTATATCTTACACGTAAGTAGTTCTGTGTACTAAATGTCTCAGTTGTTCCTAAGTCTTTTTGGTTAATAGCACCATTAATGTATAGATCTGAGTTAAACAGAGTGTCACCTTCAACGTAACCACCACCATCAAAACGGAAAGACCCGTAATCTCCACTAGATATGATGAAATCGTCTTGAGCATTAGTACCTATAGTTGGTGTGTCAGTATCCTCGTGATGGAAGAAGTTACCTAGATTTAAAGTTCCCTCTATATCTGTATTACCATTTGTGGTACTGATTTGAAATTTTTGTGCACTACCATTAGTAAGAGTAAATGTCTTACCAGTAGTATCCATTAAGAAATCATTATGAATTGTTACATCGTCATCAACATCAAGAGTTGCATTAAGAGTAACGTCGCCATCTACATTTAGAGTTTGATCAAAGTCTACTCCTTGTTTGGTGTTGAGTGTTCCTTCGATAATTGTATTACCGTTATCAGTGTCAACCGTAAACTTATCAACAAGACTAGCAGTGCGTATTTTGAATTCTTTTGCATCGGCAGTAACAATTAGATTGTCTGTGATCTCAGTTTCTAACTGAACATCTAATGTACCTTCAATAATAGTATTGCCATTATCAGTATCAACAGTAAACTTATCTACACCCGCAGCAGTTTGTATTGCAAACTCTTTATTATCTGCTTTGATAATTACATTATTGTTGATTTCTGATTGACCTGCAATAGTAACAGTTCCACCAATATGTGCGTTCTCGGAAAGTCCGAAACCACCAGTTACTACTAAAGTACCTGTAGTTGTTGATGTAGAACCTGTATTAGTTGTAAGTGCTAAGTTACCTGCTATTAAAGGAGCATCAGTTCCAGAAAATACTTCTGAAGTATTAGTTGCATTATAAAGGAATCTATACCCACCTGTGCCTGTCCAGATATTTGCATTGGCATAATCTTCATCCCAACCAAAGAATCCAACACGTGCCTGACTATCGTAGTATTTAATCTCAACACCACGATCTTTATTATCGTCAGCAGTGGGGGCAGTGTCTCCACCAAGAGTAATGATGGGGTCATCTACCGATATTGTTGTACTATTTACTGTGGTTGTAGTTCCGTCTACTTGTAGATTACCACGTACTTGTACTAAACCTGTTGCAGCATCATCGTCACCTGGATCTAATACCATAGTGGCATCACTGGTTCCGATAGTATTCTGCTGTAAGTAGAAATCTTCTACTTGAACTTTTGAAGCAACATTAGTTGCTGTGATAACGATACCATCATCTGATGTTACGTTTATCTTTGCTGTTCCTGATCCTGCATTATTTGAGGTAATGTCAAGAGTTCTATTTACAGAAGAGTTTACGTTATGATGAATTAAAAGAGAACCTGATGAACGTTCTATTGTTTGTAGAGGTGTGTTTCCAGGTCTGTCAAGTTTTATAAGTGCACCACTAATATGAGTATCAACGTTAATGTCTACTCCACCTGCACCAGTATTATCTACATTGTTAGCAGTAAATAATAAATTTCCACTGGTATCATTTACAGTAACATAATTAAGATAATTAAATCCTCTATATCCAGTTGTCGCTGTTAATTCTTGATCTAATTCAAAAGTTTCTACAGTATTACCATCAGCAAATCCCACTCTAGTGTTTTGCATCTGAGTGTTATCAACTGCAAGTGCTGCAATAGTAACGTGACCATTTGCATCTACATCAAAATCTTCTTGAGCAAATGATGCTAAACCTTTTTGTTCTGTAGCAGCAGCATTGAGGTATCTCCAATTACTTACATCGCCACTTGTATGAGTAGGTGCTCCTTGTCCTGCACCAATATTTGTTATTGCCTGATATACTTTGCTTGCATTCTCAATAATATCGTATCTATTATATGTTGAACCTGCATTATAGGTTGCATACTTTGAACCTTCAGTTGCAGTGGCAATCGGTACAACGGTTGCTTGTGTAATTCTTCCATATCTATCAACGGAAAACTTAGATGCGTTTACAGTTTCTGTTCCGAATGGTTCACCATTAGCACCGTTAGCGTCTACAGATGTTAATGATTCAACATTATATGAACCCACAACAACCGCAGTATCAGCAAGGTCAATAAATGGGTTAGATGATACACCATCAGGTGTAGTAAATATAACTCTACCTGCACCACCAGTTAGGTTTCTAGTTGTAATTTGTCCTGTAGCAGTTCTAGTTAATAGACCAAAGGTGGTTATGTTTGCTAGTGCTGTTAAGTCACTATCTAATCCTTGTGCGTCAGTAATACCATATTCTGCAAGTGTAGATGCCAAACTAGCACCAACAACCCTACCTCTTGAGTCAACTTGAACTCTAGAATATAGAGCAGTTGCATCAGGATCGTTAGCATTATAATGTGGAAGAGATGTAACTAATTCTAAGTTTGTGGCAAGGTTCAAGTTTGACGAACCGTCAAAAGATCCAGATCCAGTTACAGAACCAGTTAACTGAATTTGTCTTGCAGATGCAAGTCTTGTAGAAGTAGAAGCATTTCCAATTAAAGTTGCACTAACAGCACCCGCCTCAAAGTTACCGTCAGCATCTCGTTTAACAAGAGTGTTAGCAGCATTTGATTCAGTTTCTATCGGTCTCTCATAACGCAGAGAGTTCCAAGGTGTAACACCGTCTCCGATCTTGATACGTGAAGTATCGATCTCGATTCCCAGTTCACCTTGAGCAAGTATAGGGTTGATGTTTGCCCACTGTTGAGCACCATCACGTCTTAATTGGAGTCTATTTGCCATTGTTTATTAAGGACACTATCGCCTCTTTGATATTTATAAGCAAAATAGAAAGGGACCGACGGTCCCTAACGATTATTCTGCAATTACTTCGTCTACCGTATTAGTTTTTAGGTATTCTAGAGTCTCAATAGCACCTTGTAATTTGAGCATTTGAGTCTCATTTTCTTTTACCTTTGCTACGAGTTGTTGGTTTTCATCACGTAGTTTTGTGTACCTGCTTTTGAAATCGTCGAGAAGTTCTTTCTCGTCCATTGTCTCAGGTGTTTCTACAGTCATTGTTGTTTCTCCAGGAATGATTTTAATAGAGATTTGATCTCGGTCAATTCAGATTTTAGCACAGAAACGTCAGTTTGTAAGTCGGAAACTTCCTTCTCTTTTCTCTTACGTTTTTTTGCTGCACTACCGCTAGTTGCATTAGTATTTAGCACAGCACCAGAAGAGGTATCTCGAACTAAGTTAGGGTGTCCTCTAACCTCTTGGTATTTTGGTTTCATTACAAATCACTTAATGCAATTACTCTAAGGTTTTTAATTTGTGGTACAAAGCACTGGTTAGACGAAGTAAGAATTATTTTAACCTGTGCTATGGTAAATTCAGTTCCCTCAAAGGTGTACTCAAAGTCTCTATAAAGAAGACTCTCAGTCTTTTGGATTGATTTATCTTCAAGACCATTACCATTAAAGTATGTATATCCTATTTCACTCATTGGGATTGATGTTCCAACAGGAAGGAGTTTGTACATAACCTTAATTTCTGTATTAGGATGTCTCCATCCTTCAAACCTTACTTTCAATGAGTTAGCAGGATTGAGTAGGTTCATCACCTTAGTTACATAAACTGCTGTATCAAGATCACCAGTAGGTTTCTCTGCATCATTACTACCGATTGCAAGGTCATTAACCCTGTTCATAGTTGTAATTAAAGAACAACGATCTGTATCAATTACAGGTGAAATATTAGCATTGAATGTTGTCATTACCATTTGAACGTTCAATGACTTAGAACCAGAAAGTTTAGCATCTTCATTTACTTGTGAACAAACTAACTTAGGTTTATCAAGATAATTATCTTCGTTGGCAATCATATCGTAGTAGATTCCATCATTAATGAATGATGCTTCAGTAACATTATTACCATCTTGGATCGATGTACCAGATACTGCATTAAGTCTAGGTACAACTTCAGTTTCTGGATATACAGTTGATTGAATTTGAGGATAAATTTGATCGAACTGTATGTTTTGTGTAGCAACTATATCGTGTCCACCACTTACAATTCCTGCTGTAGAAACAGATGTAACCGCAAGTTTATATGTATCAAGAGTTGGTTCACCAATAGCAGTGTGTAATTTATTAACTTCTGTTAATGGGATACCATCAAGGTTATAACATTCAACAATACTATTAGCACTATGTGCTATTGCAGCAGTACCTGCTTGTCCACGAGAACCAGATGGTAAAGTAAAGATCTTACCGTCACCAGAAATACCAGTATATTCAATAATCTCAAAATGCTGAGTAGGAATTTCTGGATCACGAATAAGAATATAACCTTTATTAGATGTACTTACTACAGCACCATTAATAATAGTGTGGAATGCACTACCATCTATAACGTGTAATTGGAATGAACCTGTTACACCATCACTCGCTGTAATACCATTTGTATGATATGCAGAATCTAATAATGTTGGTGGAACTTCAGACTTAACACCGCTAAGTTGTACTGAGTTAGCACCATCGTGCATACAATGATTTGCGTGACGAACCTTAATTTCAGTTGCTTGGTTAAAGTATGAGATAGGAGCAGATGGATAATCATTAATATCATCTCCACCAAATGATGTTCCACTTGTTCCAATAGTACCAGAACCAGTAGTAGCAGAGTTGATTACCTGTGTAATTGCATCTCCATCAGCAAATGTTCCTGTAATTGATTTAACTGTGACAACTCCAGTTCCTGCATTCCAATCAGTAACCATTGCAGATCCACCAGTACCGTTTGTTATTACTGTACCAGTAGCAAATGTTCCTGCTACACCAGTTAATGTAATAGTACCAGTAGATCTTGAGGATACTAATCTATAAATGTAACTAGCACCAGATGCAACACCTTCTCTAAATGTTCCTACAACATCATCAAGTATTAAGTATGCGTTAGATGATCCTGACACACCTTGAACTACTTCACGAACAATAGCAGATGGAGCAGGAGATACATCAGTCTGTGTAATCTCAGCACCGATTGTAAAGTTAGCAACGTGGTCTGCAAGTATTACTTTAATCTCAGGTTTTGTAGTCTCAATAGCATCTAATCTTAGTCTTGATATACCAAAGTTACCTTCTGCAAGTTCTGCATTATTAAACCAAGCAAGACCTGATCCGCTAGTATCAAACTGTGCTTTATATAATACAAATTTAAGATCCTCATACTGATCGGCAGTCCAAGTAGATGCGTTCTGTGATTTGAATAACACACCTGCATATGGTTGTTCAGATATAGTTCTATCAGATGTAACATCATCTTCACCCATTCTTGAGATCCAAAGTTTATATTCATTAGAGTCAGATAATACAACTGCACAATAATCTCTATTCTCAGTTACATATACAGGTGATGGGAATGTAAATTTAGTTGCAATAGTACCGTTTTCAGATAAGTTAATATCAGATGGAAGTAAAGTAACATCAGAGAATGCAAGAACTTTAGTGGTTGGATAACCATTTGCCATCTCTCTTATCTGTACTGATACAGGAATTCTTTCATCACGAGTTCTAAAGTATAGATCAATACTTGTTAAGAATGCACCACCCTTAGATTCAACTAAGAATGATTGAGCAAGAGGGTCATACCATCCAGTATCTCTAACACTTGTTGTTGTAGTATTAACTGTACGATCTTGAGATACAGTATCTCTTACAAGATCAGCATTTCTAACTGCAAGAATTGTTTGTTGTTGAGTTTCAATAACACCAGAAGCAACGTAGTTATGTTGTGCAGCAGAATCAACTTCACCAGGAACTCTAGAGTCAGTTGGTGATGTAGTCATACGTATAACACGAGTACCAGTAGCAAAACGTGGGTTAGTGCTAACAGCAGGATTAGGAATCCACATAATTCCTTCCATATCACCGTTAGTATTTGAAACCATACGTTTTGGTTTTACAACAGCACGAGCACCAGATGTTTCACCTACAAGTATTTCACCTTCTAGTGGGTTTCCAAAGTATGTACCCATAACTGTATCTGACATTGTTTTAGTATCAATATTCAAATACGGAGTGGTAGATGCGTAAGATGATGGCAATTCACTTTGATCATAAGGTGATAAACCATCAGTAAAACCATTATTAGCATCAACAAGTTTTAAACGACAAGTTGATGTCTGACCAACCACTGTTTCACCAACAACAAAAGGTGTATCGTTGGTACGAATATCTTCAACAGTGTTCTTGATAACTTCAAGAAGTTTTGGTGATGTGTAGAAGTTTACATCTACATTATCAATAAATGAATAGAATCTTGTATTAGGTTTTAAACGTTGAATCTTAAACGCAATATTTCTGGATCTAATAAATGGAACGACAGTTCTTTCAATAACACGATCACCTAATGACTGACGGTCAATTCTAGGAACAACACGAGTTCTTAAACCAGATCTAGTTTGTGAACTTGTAGTATTAGTTGTGGTTGTAGTAATAAATCTAATACCAGGTCCACGCATAAACACTGTATTTGATGCAGTTGTAGTTGCAGACCAGTTAGTTCTCCAAGCATTCCATTGTGTAGGAGCAAAACCACTATTAGCATCAGCACCTAAACGTAGCATAGTAGCATTGAAATCACCTTCAATGTTTACAACTAGATCAGCAGCACGACGTGTATCTACCCAGTCATCTGATGATGGGAATAAATCTAATCTACCGATATATGCAAACACGTTAAATGGGTTTACATTCTCAACTCTAGAAGCATATGGTTGAACAATAAATCTAGTTTCTGTATATGGTCTAGTGACTGTTCCTGTTTCGTGAAGAGTTACACCAGTAGATTGTGTTGTACTAAATTCTAAGGATACATTAGTTGTGTAATGTGAAGGACGTAATACACCTTCTTGGAAATCTAATGATACACCAAAATCTTCGTGAGTAGTATCAGCAGAATCGAAACTTGTAAAGTTATCTACTAAGAAACCATTTTTAAATTTATCGAAACCATCACTATCTTTAATAGGTAGTGTATTAGTTTCTAACTCAAGCATATTAAGAGAAGTATAATATTCTAATTGGTCAACACGTTTCTCGATTGCACCAATATCACGCATTGTAAATCTACGATTATTCTCACGAGCAATACTTACATCAGCAGGACTGTAACCATATGGTTTATGGAACATTGTTGCAAGTAACATTGCGTTATCAATATTTGCAGGAATCTCTTGCTGTTCTCCAGATATACCTGTAACAACTTTAAATTCTTGTTGATCTGTTAAGAATACTTTATCTACTCTGCCAAGATAGAAATCATAGTCACAACGGAAATCAGATTCTGGTTTAGGAATATCAATAATAGTAGCATTGTTAGATACGCCCCCTGATGCGAAACTACGGTCTTTGAAGTCTAATGATGCACAGTTTACAAAGTATGGTGAACCAACGGTTCCTGATCCTGATAATACAGGAGTTACACCTGGACGGAAATCAAGAACATCTCTAAGTTGCTTGCTTACACCATCTTGATGGAATGCAGGAATATCATCATAATCTACACCAACATAAGATTCAGCAGCAAAATAGTCACCAGTTGCTTCGTGAACAAACCTGTTGAATACAACTTTGAGTTTTCTTAATGGTTTAGTAGATTGTGCAAAACGAACTAATTTTGAAATATCATAGTAATGTCCTTGTTGGTTAGTATCAAGGAAGAATGAAGATGTTATATTTTTACTACCATCATCTATAGAACCATCAGCGTCATTTATAATACCAGTGATTACAACATTGTTTGCATTGAAACCAGTTACACTTTCACCAAGTTGGAAGAACTTATCGTTCTCATATACAAAGTGACAAACATAAGACACTGAGTTAAAGTTTACAACTCTTGCCTTTGCCTTAGATGTTACACCTTCAATGATTGTACCTTTCTGGAAGATAGTAGCATCCTGCATTGTAATGAAAGGAACTCTAGCAGCATTATCATCTAATGATTCATATACTGCGTGTACTTTATAAACATCAGAAGAGCCCAGAGATATTTCTTCATCTTCAATTCTTGTACCATACAATGAACCATAAGCAAGACCATACTTAGGAGCGTCAGAAGATATATTTGTTTTCTCAATCTTCATCACTTCCATTTCTGTAGCGTTCTTTAACTTCTTCTCTGCTTGGTTTTTAGATACAGAAGTAATCAAACGACAAGATGTAACACCTGTTAAACCAGAAACTGTTAAAGATGTTCTAGGAGTACCAGTGCTGTTAAATGTTAGATTAGGTTCAATATCAATTAAAGTACCTGCTGTTGGTGCTAGTTCTACTAGAGCATAATGATCTTTATCATAAGCAAGGAATTGTTCATCAGCAGGTAGAGATATTGTAAAGTCATTAGAACCTGTGACAGTAATATCATCAAACGTTCTTGCAACTATTGCTGATTCATCAGTAATACTCTTGATAGAATCTTTAGGCATCTCAATGAGAAGATCAGCAGTTTCTTTATCATATACTTGTGCTCTACGACGAACCATAAATGAATAGTCACCATTACTTACACCACTCGCAGTACCTGCTGCTGTTAGAGAGTTTGTTATTGGTGATGTTATAGTTCCTCCACCTATAGGATAAATTTTATCAATGCTATAAGTATCTGTTCCATTTGGTGTTAGAACATCTCCTGGACGTAAATCAAGAGCAAAGTTTGAACTTGTACCTGTTATAGTAGTGTTATTAACATTAAAGTTAACACCACTAATAGTTTGTTCATTGTCAAGAACTAAATCACCTGCAAATATAACAGCGTTGGTATCTGGATCTTTACCTGTTACACCTTTAGCGTCTGTTATCTGGAAAGCAAAACTAGCATCCATTGTACCTATTTCTACACCATCTTTCTCTATAACTTCTCCTGCACGGAATGTACCGAATACTTGATAAACTTTGAATACAGTTTGTGCAGATAAAGCATCAACAACAAATGCTTTTGCTCTAGATGTTCTACCACGAATAACAGCACCCTGTCCCGCAGTTACTGCTTGAGACATTTGAACTGTAGTTAATGGTTGAATATCAAAGATATATGTTTTAAATATTGTAGCACTTGATGTTACATTGGATCCATTGTGATATTCATATGCAGCACAACGTGCGTATGCTATGATCTCACCCGCTGCGTTCAATGATCCACCTGGGGCTGTGTCTCTAAATTCAAGAACCTGATAGTTTGATGATATATTATTACCGTTTATAATAGGAGATCCTTTTACATTATTCATCAGCATATAGTTGCCGAGTTCAAATGGAATGATTGAGTTCTGTAATGCTTTTGTTTCTCTTGGTTTTGCTATATCTACAAAAGTAGGTGCTAGGGTTTCAATCTCAAATCCTCTGACGTACGCTTTTCCTGGAGATACTTCTAAAGCATAATATGCAGCGGATGATGCTACGTTACCACGAGATGTAGATCCTGGAAGATATACACCATTGTTTTCACCATCATTCTGATGTTCTCTGACTCTTAAATCAAATGCTCTAACAGTATAGTCACCTGACTCATCAAATGTACGACGAGCAAGTTCTCTTGCTATTTCATTATATGGAGTTCTATCTACAAATGATTCTACATTTGCATTATTAATACGAAGTAATTCTACAAAGTTTTTATCTGTATCATCATCAATAACTTTTTTAGTTAATGAACAACGAATTCTAAATCTATGTGCACCAGGTGCAGAATAGTTTGATGTTCCAGTAGCATTGTCATTCAATGATGGATCATCTTCTGGAGTTACAATAGATTCAAATATTTCTAAACCAACTCTGTAAGATGGATTGTTTGTATATTGATCAAGAATAATTGTTTGCTCATTTACATCAACAAAATATCCACGTATAAAATATACACCATTAGCAACAGTAGCAGTAGAACCAACAGCAGTTGCAGTCGTTGGTAATAATTGTGCAAAAGGTGTGCCAACTTCAATTAGAGTAGATCCAAAAGTAAGTTCAGCATCACAAACCAACTGCTCATTAGCAGTAAAAGTTCTAGTGTTACTGTCTGTTCCACCAGATGTAATATATTTTAGATAAAGTGTTATATAACCACGTTCTGATTCTGTTGCTGATATAGAGAATATAACTTTTGCTTTTATACCAGTTGTTAAACCTGTAACTATTCTTCCTTCTAATTGTGAACGATATAATTCTACGTTAGTTCCTAAGAAACTTGCTTGTAGCAATACTGCTTTAGCATCTAAGTCATAACCTATTTGTCCAGGGATGACCATTGCACCATCCTTGAACATATGAGTTCCCATCGACTCAACCTGATTTTGCATCAGTGATTGAAGCGTGGTTAATTCTCTTGCCTGTATAGGATACCCAGGACGGAATAAAACTTTATAAAAGTTATTCTCCGAACTAAAGTCGTCGTAATAAGGACTGATATTGAGGTTGGTATTCTGTGGCATTTCTTAGAACTCTACAACGATTTTGATGTCTTCAATTTGGTCGCCCGCCCTTGAGATTGCTCTCCTATTGTCTATGTAGATCACTTTTCCTGAGTCCTTTTTCACTTCTGGTTTGGCGTAACCAGATGTAAATGACATACCTAAATCATATTCTGTGTTGTTTATAACACGTGTTGCTTCACCAGGAACTACAGGGAAGTTGATGTCAGGGTCAACAGATGTACCAGAACCCGAACCAACTATGGTGTTACCACCAGAAAACTCAACTTTGTTACCAGTAATCTCAGGGAATATACCATCAACTCTGTTTTGATAAAATTTCAAAACTTTAGTTATGGAGTTCCAAGAAACTACACGACCACGAGCAGTGACTTGTTGTCCACCCACAGTACGAGTTTGAGTTATGATTTCATCAGTATTAAATGATCCTGTGAAATCAGGAGAAAATATTACAGCATTAGATGCTGATAAAGTAATAGCATCTGCTAATTCTTCAGTACCATACTTAAATGGATTAAGAGTTAATCCAATACGACGATAATCGTTGTCAGTAGGGAAATCTCCAGATCCCTCTGAGTATGTAAATTTGGTGTTAATCATAACTCGGAAACCACCTAACTCAATAGCAGGAGTAGATCCGTGACCACCTTTAGGTGGAATAATAACGTCAATAGCACCACCAGATCCTGTACCAGAACCAATACCATTAACTTCATCAACAACGATCTTACCGAAGGAATAATTAGATCCTCCAGATGTAACTGTTGCAGAAACAATACGACCACCATCTACAACGATAGAGATACGTCCACCAGTTCCATCTCCTCTTAGAGGGATGTTTTCATATGTACCATTGTTATATCCAGATCCAGATGATTGAATAACAACAGTATCGATTTCTCCTCCTACAGCGTCTGACTGAACAGCAGTGTCAATTAACACAGGCATATAGTCTGCTGAGAAGAATTTTAGAACCTGCCCCACTGGGATGGTGTACATATACTTCCAACGATAACCATCAGCAGTGGTGATAATAGAAGTAGAAGTGCCAGTGGGTTCGATCGTACTAGGTTTACCGTTCGGATCAGAGGGTGACGTTCCATTGTAGATACATTTGTAAACTTGATATGAACTGTTAACAACATAGAAATCAGCATCATATAGTTTAGTAGCACCACTAGAAGCAGTCTTACTAGATGAATAGTCGTTACGATACATATCGTAAACATAACCCAAACCACCAGTGGTTTGTTCTGGAGGTATCCAGTCAATACGACGTACAACTTGAATAGCGTCACTAGCAAGTACACGCTTCATAGAAATCATATCGTCATATGCGTCTGAGAACTCTTGGAAAGAGTCTATAGGAGTAGGAGGATTATTCTCATTATCCCATTCTTGAGGACGACCAATGAAAACATACAAACGGTCACGATTTGCACCCGCAACGATGTCACTCTGAGTCGAATCTGGTCCCTCAAGTGATTTGATGAATTTTTCAGCGGTGAAAATTCTAAATTGATCGGTAAGTAATGCCATTGGATACTATGTACCTTCCTTTTATTTATAGTAGTTTAGTCAGGTTCGTTTCTGATATAGGATGGATAATTTATAAATTGGATAACACCTATGGCACCTGACGTACCTCCAGTGATATTTTCATTCTTATTCCAAAGATAATTTCCTGAGTTTGCAACTGGATTTTTAACAACAAGTTTTTTTGTAGTCGCATCCCAAGATTCAACTGTTGCTGTTACTCCACTCAAACTTCCTGTTACTGTTTCACTTTGAACAAAATCATTAGTGTTATTCATAACACGGAAAATAAACTCAATAGTTGCAACGTGTGCATCTCCATCACCTAGAGCACCTGCAACTGAGACAGTAGGAGATCTATTAGGAAGAGACGAATCTGTCATTTGGTCTCCAACTTGGAACAATGAAGTGTTTTGTCCACCTAATGTTTCCTCAATACCATATAGAGATGATGCTATACCACCATCAAGACTGATAGCATTTGCAAATTCTGTATTAGTATTTACTAGATCAGGAATACCATCTCCTAATCCTTGTAATTCGTCATCATCTTCAAATTTTTTATCTTGTATTAGACCAATAGGATCTGTTAACTGAATAATAGTATCACCTATAGAATCAACTAATACGTGTGGTTCAACACCAGTAGCACTAGATGATGCAACACCACCAACAAAATCAATAACTTGAGATAAAGTATTTGATGATCCACCATCAATAAATGCTAGTTTATCAACTTCAAATACCAAATATAGTGCATTGATCTCAGGTCTCCAGTCATATACACGAGCAATTTTATTACTTGAACTTTCTGATGTTCTTATAACACGATCACCTACATTAAATGTATATTGACTAACACCATTATTATCATCAGCAAGAGTATCTACAGTTACTTTTTGATCATACCTAAAATTAACAGCACGGTCACAACCAATAAAAGATGTAGCAGTTTTACCAGTATATCTAATAACTTCACTTCCAATTAATATTTTTCCTGATCCAGGATAAGGTGCAGTAGTCTCAACAAATACTGTTTGATCAGAAATACTTACATTATTAATAAGACCAGTTAAATTATATAAGAATGAATTAAATGCTTGTCTGTTTCTAGACCTTTTTACTAAATCAGTATTTCTAGTAAAAATTACTGAGGGTTCTGATGAGAAACCACCACCAGGATCTAAAACATCAATAGAAACTATTGAACCTAAATCTACAGTAGCGATTGCTCTAGCACCACCTCCACCACCACCATTGAGTAATATAACAGGAGGAGTTTGGAAATATTCACCTGCATTTGATATATTTACTGCTTTAACAATACCAAATTCATCTACGTCTGCAACTCCAGTAGCACCTTGTCCACCTCCACCAGATACAATAATATTAATATCACCATTCTCATAATTAGATCCAGTATCTTCTAATGCTAAACCAGTTACTAATCCAGTAACAGGTCTAAGTTCAGCACCTGCACCACCTCCACCATTGATTTCAGCAGTTGTGGCATCACTAAAATATTGATCTCCATTCGATAACATCTGAATGTATTGAAGAGAACCTGCGGGTGCAGTTAATGATCCATCAGGAGCATATTGATCTTCGTCCCATAATATTGCTTTTGCAGCAGCACCATAACCATTACCACTTGTGTTTATCTTAATCCTGAGAGGATCATATCCTTCACCTGGATCTAATACTTTTACAGCAGCAATTTGACCATTAGTAATTACAGGTTCAAGTATTGCTTCTCTTAATGGTGTTCCACAATTTCCAACTTTTAATTCTGGAGGGTCCCCTGCCACATAACCAGTACCCCCATCATTAACAAATACGTCCTTGATACCGAACGTACTGTTAAAAATGGGTTCAATAACTGCTCCTGATCCTGGGACTGTTCTTGTCATTACCTAATTTCTATGGTTCCATTCATATCTGAGTGGATTGTGCATTGATAATATAAAGTTGTAGGTGCATCAAAAGGAACTGTGAATGACTGCATAGCAGTTTGTGATCCACTTAGACCTGTAGTATAAGGAGTTCCTGAAAGTCCAGTTGTAGACTGTATTCTTAGTGGATGAGATGATCCAGTAGTATTGTTAAAATCATATGTGAATCCACGATAAAGAATTATATTAGGATCTGTAGATCCTCCTGATGGTAATCCAGGTCCATTAACTGTATAGTTTGTTTGTCCAACTGCACTGAATGAATATAAAAGTGTTGGAGATGGTTTATATACAGTTGCATTATTATATCCTTTAATAACACTTGCTCCCGCAGGTGCACTAGAACCTTGACGTTTGAATCCTCTATCAACGTCTTCAAAAGTTGTACCATCATTAGCAACCTGTAGTTCACCATTAGTATCAAGTTTTATTCTCTTAGTACCAATTTTAATTTCAGCACCAGTTGGCAATTCTAAATTATTACTTGCATCAAGTGATAATTTTTTAGTACCACCACTACCAAATCTTATCTCAGCGTTTTCTGGAACTTCTAAATTACCAGATCCATCAAACTTAATAGACTTTGCAGCATCACCACCAAAACGAATATCTGTTCCTGTAGGTAAATCTAAGTTGTTGTTTCCATCAAACTTAAGTTCTTTAGCAGAACCTGTAGTACCAAAACGGATAGAACTTGAAGCAGGAAGTTCAAGAATACCATCAGTATCAAATGATATATCACCAAAACCAAACTTTAGTTTCTGTGCACCAAGATCTACAGCACCATCTTCTTGTTCAGTAATTAATTTATTTTTAGATGAAATTTTAATATCACCAGATACTGCTAGTTCTTGTGTTTGGTTAGCAGTTCCTGTAGCACTAACTGTAACAGTACCACGAGTAGCACCTGCTTCAGCAGTAAATGATGCGAATGTTGCTTCAATTTTATTACCATTAACATCCTCAATTTCTAGAGGTGTTCCTACTTTCATCGTATTAAAACGTAAACGAAGACCCTCTTCTTCTGTAGAGTTTTCTGACGCTAATTTAGATGTGATAGTACGAGTAGCACCTGTGTCTATACTATGAACAGTGTGTGCCTTTCTCTTTCTACGAGTAATTTCTTGATCAGATCCTATAGAAATACCTGTATCATCCATCCAAATAGTAGAACTGGATAGATATAAATCCCTAAACTTAAGTGAGTTACTACCTAAGTCATATGTGTTGTCGGTGTTTGGTAGAAAATGAGTTGAGATAACAACGTTATTAGAACCATTGTTAGTCAAGTTAGTAATGGCACTGCCCCCACCGCCACCACTACCTTGTAAATCATCACCAGGTTGGAATCTTGAGTTTGCTGTATTCCATTTTAATACTTGACCATTACCGATACCAGTCAAGTCAACATCAGTCAAATTAGATGATGCCAGATCTCCTTCTGTAAATACTGTTCCATTCCATTTAAGGACTTGGTTTGTTGATGGTGATCCAATACTAACTTGTAAATTAGTATTATCACCAAGTTGGGTGTATAACTCGTTAATTACGTTATTAAGTTTTATAGCACCGTCTCTGAGGGTATCTCCTGTACCATCATTTGCCGATACACCGACGTTTACATTCTGCTTAGCCATAGTAGGGGGTTTTTTCTACAGTTTTATTTATGTCATATCGAAGGAAGTTGTCGAATTATCCAGTGTGAAGTTCTGTATAGTAAAATCAGGGTTGTTATTATCCCTGTCAAAATTAACTGGAGTCATATCGTATTTTCCAATACCACTGTCAAATTTGAGGATACTGGCATAGTCTATAGACGTTCCAGTACCTGTTACAGTAAGGATCGCTAAATTACTTATTAAAGGTGAGTTTTGTGCTTGAGTAGATGCACCAACTGGACCAGTCAATACACATCTATAACGATAACCTGTCATAAATGGTTGAGCATTTATATTCAGTGTTGCTGATGTATTACCAGTTAAGTTAGACCAAGCAAATCCACCATCTGTTGATACTTGCCACTGATACGCAATAGTATCATTTTGTGGTTGTATTTCTGCTATCAAACTAAACTGTTGAAGATTTCCACTTTGAACAGTAGCGTTTGTTGGTTGATTTGTAATTACAAGAGTAGGGGGTTGATCAGGAGTATCGCCACCATCATCAGTAGGTGGTGCAGTTTGTGTAAAACCGTCATTGGCAGGTACTACCATTGCCTCTTTCGAGGTCAAACCCATCATAAAAGGGAATACTGGATTTCCAGAATTATCTTCAGTAAGAAAGTATGCAAAAGTACCACTAGGATACTCAGGTGTTACACAATGTCTACCATTATGTGTGTCTAACTTACCTGTTCCGCCAGTAAATTCATAATCTTCCATAAACACACCTGCGGGGTATGTTGTATCATATACAGGTCTTCCAGGTGCTTCTTGGACTCTCACTGTCCATCCAGAAGACATTCTGATTACAGGTGTAGTGTTATCATTAGCATCAGTATATCCGTAAGGACCATACACAGGATAACCATCAAAACTATAACCTATTATTTTAGAATGACCATCAGGGTGTCTAATATTATCACCATTATATTGAGATGAACCATAGTAATCATTGTATCCTGCCATCACTTGATTGGCATTCCAACAATCTATAAAGTCGCTGTCGTTATAACGGTACTGACCACTTGACTCAGGATACCCACCACAACTATCTTCTCCATAATTAACAGCAGAACCAATACCCGCTGCCACGTAGGAAAATCCTGACGGGGGCGACCCATCAGTTCCTGCACTAGGATTAAAGAAGATGACACCGTTTGCAGCAATACCAATAGCACCCAAACCGACAATCCCAGAATCAGACGTGTTTGATCCACCTCTGTAAACAAAGTTGTGGTTGAAAGCATATGATGTGATTGTGTTTGAGTTGTTAGCATTAGGAAAAGTTCCTGAGTTCACTGGAGTTGGCAAACCATCGCCAGTTACTGTTAGGACATTATTGCTACTATTATAGGATCCATTTGCTGCCATAGGAGTATTTAGTCGTCGTCAAAGATTTGAGTAGGTGTGAAGGAACTAAGTGTTGTTGCACCGATATTGACGGTAAGAACAGCAGCAGTTGATAGAACAGGGATCGCACCATTAGATGTGATACCAACACGATATTCATCATTTGTATCTGCCTGTGTAGTAGCAGCAGTTGTATATGTAGAACTAATTGCTCCAGTGATATTGTTCCAACTTGATGTTCCATAATCTTTCTTCTGCCACTGATATGAAAGAGTTCCGTTATTAACATTAATTGCTGAACCCATATACTGATGATTGCCACATACGTAATTAAGAGTAGCAGGAGCATCAGCAGCGACTGTAATACTAACACTACGTGTTGTAGCAGCATTAAATCCTGCAACATATGTCGCGTAGTCTGCAACTTGATTACCATTAAGACGATATACAACACCAGTCTCATATCTACTATTACCACCATAAGCAGTAGCATCTTCACTAAAGTAAAGTGCGTGAGTAGCATTGGTAACATCGTTCTGATTAAACTGATATGTTGCTCCACGAACAAATACAAGTGTTGGTGCTTCAGTATTTGAATTGAATTGACCACCAGTAAAGTTATAACCTTTTCCAGATCCTTGACCATAGTAAGGATGAGTAACAGACTTATCAGCAACAGTAATTTGATAAGCAACAACATTAGATATTGTTACTTTTGCTGCAACTTGGAATGTAGCAGTCTGACCTTGGTTAACAGTAATATTTCTAGGTGATTCAGTTATTGTTATAAAGTTCTCTATGACTCCAGTACCACCTGTTACAGGTATGAAGTTAGGATCGTAAATATCAATACCACCATTCAATGCAGGTCCTGTAGGTCCTAAGAAATCATTTGCGACAGTTGTATTTGCAATAATAGAAGGTAATGAATATCCTTGACCTGCGTTCTTAACATCAATTCTTGCTACACCAACAAGTGCCTTAATACGTCCACCAAATCCTGTTGAAGATATAACATCAACTTGTGGTCTTGTATTATAACCATCACCAGAGTTTGTTAATACTGCATTAGTAATACGTCCTTTTTCAATTTCAGCAAGTGCAGAAGCGTTACGTCCTTTAACTGCTCCACCATACTCAAATGTAATTAGAGAGTTAGATGATTCAATAAGAGCAACTGTTCTTGTTTCTTCCTCACCATCAATGATAAGTTCGTCACCTGCTTCAATAGGTGGTACAACTGTTGCTGCAATAACGTCAACATCAGAACCAACATAAGAGAATGCAACGAAGGTTGAACCTGCACGAGGAACTTCAGAGAATATAATTCTAGAACCAACAATTTCAAAACCAATTCCAGGTTCCTGTATAACACCATTTAACTGACAAATAATATTGTTCTCAGGTAAGATTGTATTTGACTGTACACCATCAGTTAGAGTCAATGAGTAGAACACTCCATTTAACTTCAAGTTGAATGAGTTACGTAATGAATCAAAGTCGAATGATATATCATCTAATTGTCTTAACTTACCTTTATATACACCGTGGAAAGTTGATCCTATAGCAGGTGCTTCAGTAAACTGTATATTATCTGAGAATGCTGTGAATGCGTAGTCAGCACCAGGTGGTTGTAAGATACCATTCACGAAGATCATCATATGTCCTGCGGGATCTGGGAAGTATTGTGTACCATTTCCTTGAGTTAGTTTGAATGCCTTTTGTACACCATCAAATCCTCTAAAGAATCTACGTACTCTACCTCTTAAGGATCTAGCAGATGAACAAGCACCTTTGAAACTATTGTCTCCAATAATTTGTGAGTTCTTCTGGAATGTTCCACTTGTGCCTTCTAAGTGTAGAACAGCACGAGTACCAAACTGTGTAATCTTAGCAATCTTACCGTATGCTGTTGTATCTGTTATTGTAACTGCTGCAACTCCTGTATATACGGATGGGAATAGAGTTCCAACTGGTACTTTAGCAAGTTGATATTGTGAATTACTTGCAATATCAGAAATAGTTACACCTTCTGGAGTTCCAGTTTCATTTGCAACAAATACGTAATTACTATTTGTATCAATCTCAGTAACAGTCACTGTCCAACCAATACTAATACCACCAGATTGAACCTGTAATACATCACCAACATTAAATGTATCACTAACACCTGTATCAGTAATTAACTGAACATATGTAAGTCTTGTAATTTGTCTACCGTGTACATACTCACCAAAATTAGGTAGAGTAACAAAAGATTCAATTTCAATAATTTGATCAGTAACAGATCCATAGATAACATCTTGGGGTTTAAACTCTCCAGTTACTGTGGAGATGTCGTAAGTGATTCTACCACTCTGATTATCAATTAGTGCACCGTTGTTATTTCTAACAATTAGAGCAGTTGCTTTAGATCCAGTATCTGTAGAGAAGAACTTATCAGTTGCAATAAATTCACCCTGACGGAAGTTAACAAGAATTCTATCGTGCTCATCAGCAAATGTACAAGTACCACCAGATGTAACACCTTCTATAGTATCACCTGCTGTAAATGTTCCATTGTAATCAATTAACTTAATATATGTTTCGTTATCAGTAGCAAGAACTTTACCAGTATTTGATGTAGCACCTTGAACAACAACCATCTCACCATTCTGAATCTTGATTCCAGTTCCACCACCTTGTGCAGAGAATGTGTTACAGGTCATATATTTTGCCTGATACATAATATCTGCTAAATTATCTTCCATACGAACTATCTGTGCAGTGGCACCAGATGTTCCACCGTAGAGAACATCAGCAAGGTTAAATCCTGCTTTGATTGGTGTTGGTACATCACGTACTCCATAAGTTGTAGGTACACGATCTACACCTGGATCTACTTCAACAGCGAGTGTATGTAACTGTGATGCTAGACCTGGACTTAGATATATTGGTTCTCCATCAATATATTCTGTAAGAACTATCTTATTAGATGTTGAATTAGGATGTACATAATAGGTTGTTCCATCAAGTTCTGGAATATTAGATCCTAGAACAATATAAGCAACTCTATCATATGGTTCAAAGTTATTAGCAACATTAATAGCACCATCATAAACAGCAACACCTGCGTCAAATTGTGTTCTTAGATATGTTGTTGGGAATTGTGAGTATTGTAATGCAGTTAATATTAAGTGGAATAATTGATGTAACTTATGAGATGCAGTCGCAGTAGGACGTAATTCTCTATCAGGATTAGTTCCATCAAGTGAATAAAGAGGTTGGTTAGCATTTACACCAGGGTCAGGTGCAGTTCCTTTTAAGATATGATCCATCAACTCTTTAATCATTCTTGCGTGATAAAGAAGACGAGTTCTAAAGAGTGTTGGGTATGCTACAAAATTACCATCAGCATCAAACCAAGAATTAACTAATTGTAAAGTCCTAGCATTACCATTTGTAATGAAGTCATATACAATCGCTTTTTGTAGTGGTTCAGCAAACGAAGCATCTCCTGCATATCCAGGATATTGACTTAAAGTTTTTTCATATGATTCTAATCTAGTATATGTGTCATTGTATATTAATAATCTTGCAGATTGTTTATACATCTCTGTGCCACTTCCAAGACCGTGAAGAAGTGTTTTGAATAGTACGTGTGCAGCAGATGTGACATCGTAACAAGTTCCACCTTTATATACAGTGTTAGTAGTAACAGGTGCAGTTCTTGTTACAGTTGCAAGATGACTACCATTTCCTTGAGCAGCAGTATCAATAGTGTTAATAAGTATCTCCCAAAGGGTATTAATCGCTGAACTCTGTGTGGTGCAGTTTCCGTTACCTGCTGAATCGTAAGTTATAGAAACATCACGTCTAATAGCACGTTCACCTGTAAGTGGCCATTCAGTTGGTAATGTTCTCGTAATTCCATTTAGATATGCTGTAGGATTACTTGTATTACTACTATCAAATAGATTGATAGGAATACCCATCAATGTTGTTATAGACGCTGCTTCATTTACACAACGAACTCCACCGCCACCAATAATAAAGGTTATAGCATTAGTATTAGCACTTACAAAGTTATGAGGATGATTACCACCATAAGATACAGCACCAGAAACAGCACTTACAAATGTATGTGGATATTGTTCGTTAGTAGGTGCAGGGTTTACATTAACCTTAATACGTCCATTTTTAAATCTAACACCTCCAGATGTAGCAGATATGAATGTATGAGTGTAATTTCCACCTGCACTTATTGCATTTGTTGCAGCATTTACAAATGTATGAGTAGTTACGTTAGTAGATGGGATTCTTCCAGATGCTAAAACATTAACTGTAATA
>VTLG01007509.1_pt1 | contig 55964 bp, 59 predicted proteins | sample 4694571 | NCBI WGS metagenome assembly VTLG01 (sample SAMN12604809, study PRJNA352737) | marine metagenome | biome: ENVO:00000447; feature: ENVO:00000209|ENVO:00000569|ENVO:01000036; material: ENVO:00002151; isolation source: viral sequences binned using virsorter ... | reverse complement strand
AGGTGGTACTAGTTCCATGATCTTTTGACCATCTTTTACTACAACTTTACCATCAACTTTTTTAACGCGTGTTGGTGGATTTAAACAAGTTACAGTAACACTATTGGCATCAGGAACAAAGTCTGCACCTAAATCTGCATCGATGATTAGTGTGCCATCAGTGCCTTTATCGCTCCATTTTGAAGCAGCACTAGTTTTCCATGTCTTTGGTTGACCAATGAAAAACCAAGTAATACCGTCAGGTAATTGAGATGACATTTCTTCTACAGATTGATTTTTATTAATCTCTATATTCATGTAGTTTCCTTTATTCTCCTTCTTGAAATTAAGAATTAATTATTAGAATACCAAATAGAATCTAGCAGGAAACAGAGAAATGAATAAAACTCTATCTCCTGCTGTACTTGATTAACGAACAAGTCGATTCTATATTTTCAATGTTTGCTTAATTGTCTTAGGCAAAGTTTCCTTGATGTCTTCAATTGTCTCAATCATAGTATAGTTATCATACATTTCAGATATTTGATCTTCTTTTGCATAATAACCCATACCAATACATGCTACTTTAATACCGCTATTCTGTACATGCTTTATAGACTTTGCAGTGTTTTCAACGGCAGGATAGTATTGTGCAGCTGCAGGTGCTCCATCACATAAAACAATAAGCATATTATGCATATTATTTTTAGCTTTTATTTGTTCCATCATTAAATTTGCAGATTCATAAATAGCAACACCATCTCTGTTGTTTGAATGTGATTCTGTATTAGTTAAAGACGGACCATTTAAGTACTCAAATATATGTGTTGAAACACTTTCTCCACGCATATCTGCAGAATGACCATACAAATAAAGATTACATAAAGGATTATCTTTCATTGCTTCATAAAGAACAATTGCAGTATCACGAACTTTATCAATATCAGAAGCCATTGAACCAGATTGGTCCATAAGTATACCTATATTCATTTCTGGTTCATGATCTACGTATTCTTTTTTGAACAAATTAACACGATTAGTAGGAATTTTATATAAAGATTTTCTATCAAGAGAACCTCTATTTAAATTTCTAATTACAATGTGTTTATCTAATCCATATAAACTTATTCTTTTTCTTAATGCATTAATTTCTGCTTTTAATTCAGACTTTAAGTTATTATATTTTGTTAAATCACCATTTTGATAGTGGTCTACAATAAGTTTATGTTTACCTGTACCTTCAGTTGAAGATCCAATACCTGGGTCTCTCGTATACTTTTCTTCAGTATTATTAGAATCATGATTATTAAGTTCTTTACGCATTCTTTTGCTAATACCTTTTGTATGACTACGATCAGCTTTAGAGAATGCATCTTTAGTAATAGATCTAGATGCTTCATCAATAGCTTTTGAAAGATTAACATGATCGTAACTTTTACCAGCCTTTTTTATCACACATAATTCTTGATAAAAGTATTCATACATTAATTCTGAAGTATCAACAACAGCATTATCATCTTCAAATAGTCTAGATCCTGCATCTGTTACAATAGAAGAATAAGCTTTCATATGTTTTTCTAACAAATTTGGATCTATAGGTTCAAACATATCTACTAAACAACTTAAAGGAGAACCTTCATCTCTACCTCTAAAGAGACCTCGTTTTAATTCCTTTATTCCTGCTTTAGTAAAATTAATATGATATTCCATAGATTTATTTATCAATTCAGGAAGATAAACAATGAATTTCATCATTATTGTAGCAGATATTAAAGACATTAGCTCTCTTAATGGATCAAGAACTTCTTTTAAATCAGAAATACTCAACGAAGAAGTTTCAGGATCTCCTGGTTTTGGTGGAGCATAAAGATTAGAAGTTACATATACTATATAACCTCTCATAATTTCTCCTAATTGAAAATCATAAGACTTCATTTCAGTTTCTATCCAATTATCATTTTTAGCGATACTTTTCTTAAATTTCATTAAGTATTTCACGTATCCTGGTGATGATTTAGCTAATTGTTCATCAATGTATACATCTTCTAGCATATGAAGAATTTCTTCTTGTATTACAGCCAGTAATTTGCCAGACATTTCTTGTTTGTCTAAGGATCCTTCACTTTGGAGAATATTTTCTCTATATGATGCCTTATGATTAAACCATGCTTTTACTAATGAATTATTAATACCATAGTCTTTAACATTGCATACTGTATCTAAGAAGAATTTCTTTATTTGATGAAATGCGCTTAATGGGATATGAATACAATCTTCATCTGGACATTTACCATACTGTAAAGGATAAGAATTCCTTTTAGTAGTTCTGTAATATTCTTCAGCTATATCCATATTGAACATCTTTCTTAAATTACCAGAAATTCTTTTTTGTTTCTTCCGTTTTTCACCAGTATTTAAAGCACCAATATCTCCTACAGTATAGATAAATTCGACTAGTTCTTTATAGCGTTTTGGAACTTCTATTAATCTATTACTGTGCATTTGATGTAATTTCTGATGCATAGCAGAGCCTATATCCATATCTTGAGCTGTCTTTTTATTTGCCCAAGTATCATTTAACATAATAATCATCTCATTTTTAAAGATATCAATGCAACTACGTTGTAAATGAGTCATATTATGCATATTTCTTTCAGAGCCATAATATGTTCTATCATTATTAAAATATCTTACATTTGCTTTCTTTAATGGATTCATAATTTGTAAACGATTATGTACATTTTTTCTATGTCTATGTAATTTTAAACTCTTTTTTAGAGTACTAGCTACAGAATATACTCTAGAGTACAGACTATTAAAAGTGCCAACACCGTAGCTTTTATACCACGGTGTATAGTCACTTCCATTTATTTCGCCTGTATTTCTACCAAAGATATCTGTTTGTCTACCAAACAATTACATTGCCTCTATAATTTGTAATACTTTAGCTTTCTCTGATTCATCATCAAAGTAAGGTATTGCAACATTTATTAAAGCATCAAGCATATCTATGCCATCACCTACTGCAGTTGCAGCTGATAATGTCATTCTAGTAGACACACTTGTAGACAGTTCATCTGCATTAGCCATAGCTCTGACTTTTTCAGCAAATAATGCTATCTTTTCAGCAAGATCAGATTGTATATGTGTTCTTCTTATCAATAGATCTGTCTCATCATTCATAGATAAGTAATCCATTTGATAGAAACCACCTGTAAATCTATCTAACCAAGCTCTATCTATAGTGTTACTAGCACCAATATATTGCCTACCAACATTAGCTGTAGCGAAGAAAAAGACATTATCTGATACTTTAATAGTAGCAGGAGGCCTTTCTTCATCAAGAATTAACATTCTTTGCTCATCTAATACAGGTATAAGTATGTTTTGTAACTCTTGAGATCTATCTCTAGTGATTTCATCTAACATAATTAGAGTTGGTTTTTCTGATTGTATGGCCTCTACAAACTGAGATCTTACAAAATGAGTACCTTTTTCAGGATTATATGCAATATGACCAAGCAATTTACTTGCAGGATTTGATGTATCACCCAAATTTATTGAGAAAAAGTCCATATCCATAGCTTTTGCAAGCACTTTTCCAAGATGAGTTTTTCCACATCCAGTTGGTCCAGTAACTAAGATCCATTCTTTGCGCATAATATTTCTTATCATCTGAAAGAATGTATTCTCTTCTTTAAATAAGAAATTCTTAGGTGCTTTAAATGATTCTTTAATGTTATTAAACATATCAGGATCTGGTCCATCTTTTAATGTGACCCCTGGAGTAGAGACTTTTTCTTCTTCAACATCTATTATTTCAGGTGTGCTTTCACTCATTAATGTATCTGTATTGTCTTCATTTTCAGTATTCTCGACAACACTAGGTTCTTCAATGATGTTTTCTTTAACTTCACTTAATATACGATCTAAATCAAATGTAGCCATTTATTATTCCTTTCCATTTAAGTTTGGAACAACGAAATTGTCCCAATATTGACACGGTTTATTTTCTATTAATTTACAATTTTCACCTACCATAGTTTTATCAACTACAGTCTTTATTATTGCTGTACCTTTTTTAATGTTATATTCAGCTTTTAACATAGCACCTAAGCATTTACCATTGTTCCAGTTAGCACAATTTTTAGATATTTGAGATCTAGAGCACAAAAGTAAATCTTCCTTCACCTACTTCTTCTTCAAACTGATCTATTTTATCTTCTAGTAGTATTTTCTCACCATTTTCTTCTTTATAAGGCATAATAATTCTTTTATATAATGTCTTATCACCATTTTTAGTATGTACAACAAACATTAAGGCAGAACCTCGTTCGTCATGTGCTTTTTCAAGTTCTTTTCTTCCTGGTTCTCGCATCAATCTACTACATTCTTTCTGAACTTCTTCTAATCTATAGTCTGATACAAGTACATGCCATTGAGCTTTTATTGGAGATGTTTGATAGTTTAATTTTAAAGAATCGATTTTCTTTTCAACCCAATCTACTAAATATTTATCTGCAAGAGCCATATCAATTTTTTCTTCAGCTTCTTTATCAATTTTAGTAACCCAGGTATCAAGTGCTAGGACAAAAGCATCTGGTCCTTCATCACTAATAACCTTTTGGATTAAATTACATCCGATATCTTTAGACATATCAGTTCTTATCTCTTTAGGCATATCTTTGACTTGTTCAGCTAATTTACTATCTGCTTGATCTATTAATGCGCCTAAAAGATAGCTTCTTCCCTTCTTTCCTTTAAAACTTGCACCAAGAAGAGGCATACCTGGATGTTTGAGAAATTTATTTACTGTGTCTATAATCCATATGCTAATCATCTTTTCAAGGGAAGTTTTCGCAGGCCAGTCTATATTATTACCTAATAGCTCTATGCCAGTCATTTCGAGTGCTTTCATCAAGCCCTCCCTTCATTTTTGTTTATTTTAATATTATCTTTACTCATATATTTAAATGATTCCATCCATTCTAAATTTGCCATCGAACTATCTGATATGAGATTTAATGTTTCTTTCCATGTCAAGCCTGCGGTCCGAGCTTTTGCCCGAACACGCAGTAACATAACAGTTAATTGAATTATGCCTCTCAAGACATTTCATCCAATTTATTTAATAAAGCAAGAACACGATCCTTTTTTGCTTGTAGCTCAAGTTGAGCTTTAACAAAACCGAGACCACCATGTTCATATATTGCACAGCTTATAGACTTGACTTGAGAGTCTAGTTTAACATACTCAATTTCGACTACACCTTTGAGTATTTTAACAAAAAATCTATAATAAGGTGGAAAATTTCTTTCTTTATACTGGCTAAGCTTTGCCTGGTTCTGTGGACTTAAAGACATCTTTAGCTCCTTTCGTTATCTTTTCTAATTCTTTTCGAACATCTTTCTCTTCTTTACTTTCGTTGAAGTTTAAAGCATCCTTTACTCTTTTATCAAGATCAGGATTATTTGCTATAATATCTTCAATAGAATCTTCGATAACGTCATGACATCTCTTTTCAATTTCATTTACCATAGACATTGCTTCTATACATGCGACTACTCGTCTAATTTGACTTTTATCTTTACCCATCTTATCTAATAACGTTGTTGGGTCCACAAATTGTACGATAAGCATCTTTAAAGCAACAGCTGCGCCAAATAATTCAGGTACTCCTACTAAAAACTTAGGTCCGCTACCTATAATCTCTTTTAGTTTATTATCCAATTCGTCATGAAAACTACCAATTTGAGTCTTCTTGACATTTTCTAGAATATCATCTATTTTAGGTTTCATTATTTAGTCCTTTCTACGATTTAAATAATTCTCGCAGGTTTAATTAATTTTTCAAGTGCCAAACCGTGCAAATGCCCTTATCAGAGGTGTGTTTTAAAGCAACTTAATACAGCTAGAAAGGAAAGCTACGTTGAGTCTTCACATAGCAACTGTATTTGCTTAAGGATTTCACATTCCTATATGTAGCGCAGGCAGGAATTGAACCTGCTATCTCTTGATTATGAGCCAAGTGAGTCAACCATTTCTCCTCTGCGCATATTTTATCACGCTATTGCGTCATAGGTTCTATCTGGAAACACAAGATCATTTAAGAGAGAAGTATCTTCTTGTTCTCTTGCTTTTAATTCAAGACTTAAACTTTCACCATAGCAACGGCCTTCAGAATCAATAAACCCACCTGAGATAGGTTTTAATCTTTTGGCATTATCTGTAACAAGCTTAGACATTTCAATGTGCATCACAGCTGAAGGAAATACTGCTATTGTTTCTTCACCAACAGGGTTAGCAAAGACAACATATTTCATATCATTCATCTTTCCCATCACATCAAACCTAAAGAACTAATGATAAATGGATCACAATCAGATTTTTCACCAAAATGTATAGCATTTGAACATTCAGTGCAATATTCTGGTGTATGATAGTAATTATCATTAACAATAATGATCTTATCATCTTCACGTGAGTAAAATGGTGTAGGGTTTTTAATCTCCCTTATCTTACTCTCTTTTATATCATTATCTATTTGTGCCTCTATCTCATCCAGATCCGTAAATTTACTGATGCTTAATTTTTCATCAGTATCAATATCATTCATCTAGTATCTCCCTTCTATTGGTCCCAGCAAATCATCTTTAAACAGATAGATAGCTTTGAGATCAACATAGCGTTCAAGAGCTTTTCTTTCTTCAAGAATACAGTTAGCAGAGACTTTAGCGTCTATACCTTCTTCAGTTGAAGTAAGCTCTTTGTTCTGATGTTCAAGCATAAGTTTATCATGCTTATCCATCATTTGTTTCCAATAAATACGACAAAACTCTTCAAATCTGTCGTGATTGCTATAACTGTCGAAATAGTGTGTCACCAAACCATACAATGTACGCAATTCGTGAGTCTTTGCATAGTCTTTTTGTGCGTAACGACCAACACATTCCATAGCTCTATGTAATAATAACTCATAACTATAATCATCTTCAGGTAAAGGATAATAGTTAAGCTTTACTTCAAGCTTTGTTAACAGGCCTAATTGAGTTATAGCTTCCTCAAACCAATCAATAAAGAATACAACATCTTCATTAACATGCCTATTTATTCGTGCTTCACGTATATCTAAGATAGAATGTACTGATATCTGAAGCGGATCTATATGTAATATCATTTGTTAGCTCCTTTCCAAAGCTAAGAGGGACTAATCTAAACAAACATTCACAAAGAATATGTCAGGAGTTCATTCAAGCAACACGGGAGTGAACTTGAGAACCAGTAACCAGATTACGCAAAAACAATGTGTTACTTTATAGCACAACCAGCTATAACTGGCTAATAACACATGATTATTCGGAGGTTTCTACTGATCTAATCGGTTATAACACATCTTTGTACCTGTGTTCATTTATATATAGTCCCTCTATTTGTGATGTACCCTAATGAAAAGTACAAAGACTAATCATTAGGACACAATTAAGTGATGAAACTAACTAGCGTTAACCGCAGAATCAAAGTCATCATAGGTTACACGAGTTAATAAGGTAAAACGATCGCGAGGACGAACCTTGGTAATACCTTGAGCATCAGTATAGTTCTCACCTACAGGCTGATGTTGCAGATTCCAATATTCACCCTTATGTTCGATGAATGTACCACTAACCTTAGCACTAAGCTCTGTTAAGCCATCCTTCTGCTCGGTTGATCCATAAGCAATCTCAACAGCAGAGCCTTTATCAGATTTACGGACACCCACAAATCTACACCCAAGCTCGTGAATTACTGCACATAGTTGTTTAAAAGTCATTATAATACCTACTTTCATTGGTTTAAGTTATTTTCAACGAGATGTCGCCTTGACACCCAAAAGGACAGGGGGGTGGGTGATGTGTTTATCAAGTAAGTACACTGTTTGGATATTTTTTGAAATTTTTTTTTATAAAGTACTTGACAAATTACTTTAACTTATGGAACTTTATTGAGTCAAATAACGTTAGATACAGAATATGAAGAACCTCACAGGCCAAGATATACATGACTTACAGTCAGAACCTCCTCTTTGTCCAGATTGTGCAGCGCGACTAAACCGAGAAATATGGTTTGAAAACCTAAAGCGCATAAATACCAATGGACATGGCGGAAAGTACAAGAATATCTTAAAATGTGATGATTGTGGAGCAACATTTGAATTTGTTAAGAGTGCTAAAGACGGTACTTACCTCTATAAAGACGAAGCTTAATGGTTATAAGTAACTCAGTAAGAAAGAAACCTGTGCCTATTAAGTATAATAATATATATACTAATAAGAATGATAGTAATAAGCTTGAAGCTTTATCTAAGGATAAAGCTATAGCCTATGCTAATAAGGAAGAACCTTATAAGGATGAAGATTTTGAGAATGATCTTGATTATATCCTTTCTAGGGGAGTAGAATTGCCTGCAGACTATGAGATTATTGAGATTAGCTAGTTATGGACCGATTAGTGAGGAGGCACTTAAAGAAAGCTCTAGTAAAAGGAGCTAAACGTGAATACTATGAGAAAGAATACATCATATACAAAGAAGAGGAAGCGAAAGCTAGGCGGATTTACATTAAACCTTGGAAAGAGTGCGAGCCTGGAGATTGGGGCTTATCAGATGATGGATATGTCTCACAATGTACCAAAAAAAGGATTTATAAAGGCAATACGAACTTGGTTTTCCCGTTTGGGCAAGTATTCGTTAACAATAATGCTCGCCTTTTATACGAAAAGCACAAAGAATCTGGCGATTACACATCTGTCTCTCACAGAACTAAGTGGGAGCAGGATAAAACTAAGACGCGAACAAAAAGATTTGTTGAAACCTACGTTAAAATGTACCTCGGAGGAAAAGTACAGTGGGACATACTTGGAAAGATTTATGATCCAGGAGATAATAACCCAGAAGCACGCGCAAAATATGTCATTAAGCGCAAACACATCAAGGAACTTGTGGATCAAGAAGTAGACAAACATTTAAAGTTACACGGCATAACGCCTGGAACTGTATTGGATCTTTTGAAAAAGGCAGCTGACATAGCTGAGGCTAAGAATGATCCAGGAAACATAACAAGAGTTGCAGAACAGTTGATTGATATTCTCGGTATGAAGGCTAAAGACCAGAAAAAGCCTGAAATTGAGGTAGATCAGTTAGTTGGAAGCGAATTACAAGAGATTGGGAATTTATTAAGCGAATCAAAGAATGATAAAGAAGAAGTCAGCAAAAGAATCAGCTCCTAGAGTTACTTCACTCAATAAGACTGAATTATTAGACTCTATGAGAAATGATATGGAGCTTTTTGGAAAAGTATGCATGCCAAACATGTTTACAGCTCCTGTAGCTGATTTTCATAAAGAATTGTACGAAATCTTTGAGAATCGGGAAAAACGTAAAGTTTGTATTGTGGCCCCTCGTCATCATGCTAAATCCTCCATTGGCGCATGTGTGTTTCCTCTTCATCACCTCCTCTTCGATGAGGGGCCTAAGCTTATAGTTCTATCTTCAAAGACGTTAGGACACTCTATTCGTCTTTTAGACACAATAAAGAACGTTTTAGAGTATTCCCGTAGATTTCATGCTATTTTTGGTTATTGGGGTAGTCATACTGCTAAGCAATGGTCTAAAACAGAGATTGCCCTGAAAGATGGTAGCTTGATTACTACTAGAGGTACTGGACAACAGGTAATTGGTCTAAAGCATGGGGATCAACGTCCTACTTTGATATTAGTAGATGATCCTGAAGATATTAACAATACTAAGACAACCGAGGCTATGGAGATGAACCTAAAGTGGTTAATGACCCAGTTATTGCCATCAATGGATGCTAGAACGGGTAGATTGGTTGTTATTGGTACTCCACAGCATCAAAGATGCCTTGTAGAGACATTACCTCAGATGAAAGGGTGGGAAACCCGTAGATACCAGGCAATGTCAGATGACGGTAAAAATGTCTTATGGCCAGAGATGTGGAGTAAAAAGAAATTATTAGAAGAAAAAGAAGATTTAGAGTCTATTGGTCGTGTTTCTATGTTTTATCGTGAATACATGTGTCAGATTATTGGAGACGAAGACCAAATGTTCAGAGAAGAAGATATTCTTGAATATGATGGTGAGATAGAAGTAAAGCCAGAAGGATCAATCTTAAAGCTTACATATCCAGATGAAAAGGAAATTCCTGTAAATATCTTCATGGGAGTGGATCCTGCTTCATCTACAAAGCAAACAGCTGATTATTCTACAATTGTTCCAGTTGCAATTGATGCAGACAACAATCGTTATGTTCTTCCTTATTTCAGAAGAAGAATAAGACCAGTAGATCTAGCAGAAGCTATTTTAATGTATTATAACAGATATCGTCCTGAAAAGACAAAAATAGAGACAGTTGGCTATCAGGAGATGCTTAGAGACTATTTAAGACGTAAATGTGAAGAATTAAATATTTTTATACCAGGGTTAGAGGTTAAAAACCAGCCTCGTACTGCAAAATCGGTAAGATTAGAAGGTATGCAGCCATTTTTCTTCCAAAAGAAGATGTTCATTAGAAAAGACATGGAACCTTTAAAGAATGAACTACTAATGTATCCTCGTGGTAAGCATGACGATCTTCTTGATGGACTATACTATGGAATGAAAGGAGCATATAAACCTTCTCATGATGGAACAGAAACTAATAATATACAAGACACTAGAACAAAGCAAGGGTATTATGATTGGGCAATACTCTAACGAAGAATTCGAAATGGAACATTTAGACGATAAGTTTGTAGAAAGAATACTTTGGTTGCTTAATAAAGTCAAAGAGGACAGAATGAATGGATCGGTGACTTTACGATTTTTAAATGGTAAAATGGGAAAAATGGTTACTGTAACCCGAAAGGAAGTTTTAGAGTAATATATGCCAAAAATGTATAAAAAAACCATCGCTGAAAGAATGTCTGGGAAACCTGGTGATATTCTAAATGCACAAAAAGGCAGTAATGGTATTACAATGCACAAAGAAGTGCAAAAGAGTTTAGAGCTTTTAAAAGAGTACCAAGATAAAAGAGAAGCTTGGGCTCAGCAATATATGGAAGATGAACAATTTCGAGCTGGAGTTCAATGGACTAAAGATCAGATTGATGTTCTAAAGAAGAGAGGACAGAGTCCAATTGTTGTAAACAGACTCCATCCCATTATTGAAACAGCTAAAGCATTATTAACATTTAATAAACCGCAGTTTAGAACTACTGGACGAGATGATTCAGATAGAGCGACTGCAAAGATTTTTTCTGAACTCTGTCAGTGGGTGTGGGAGATCTCTAAAGGAAATGAAGAGCTGAAAAGGACTATCGATGATTATTACGTAGGCGGCTTGGGATATATGCTGGTTTACCAGGATCCGCATGCCGATATGGGAAAAGGCGAAGTCTTTATGCGAAATATTTTTCCACTCGATGTATATGTAGATCCTAATGCACGTGATATATTTTTTGAGGATGCAGCGAATATACTAATCTCCCGCCTCATGACAGATGAACAGGCAAGAAAATATTATGCTGATTATATGGGTATTATTAAATCAGCAGAAGAAACTGAATTAGATAGATATCCATCAACAGATCTGCAGGCTACGGAAGGGCAACTCTTTGTACAAGAAACTGAAACAACTCCAGGAGACGAACATCATCAAAAACGCGAATACATTGAAAGATATACTAGGATTAAAATGGTACGTCATCATGTATTTGAACCCGACTCAGGTTATGAGGCTACTTACGATGATGCGGAGTATGAGACATATCTTGACTCTCCTGCTTTCTTAGTTACAAAAGGGGAAGAAGATCCGATAGCTGTGACAGATGAGAATGGTATCGCTGAACTTGGTCAGATAATTGAGACTGTAGGACCAGTATTTCATCTTCAAGTTGTAGATCCTCAGACTGGGGCTACTCAAATGGCTCCAGGAGAAGAACAGGGTGAGCTCGCTGTTCCTGGATCTACTACATATTTAGATAGTACGACTATAGGCTCATTGAAGGAACTAGGTAAAATCTTGGTTAACCAGGTGAAAGAGGATAGAATCAAGATGATAGTTTCCGTGGGAACAAAATTACTGTATATAAGGATATTACCTTGTGAACATTATCCAATTGTTCCTTTAGTGAATGTGCATTTAAGAAATCCATATCCATTGTCTGACGTAAGAATCTATAAACCTCTACAGAAGTATATAAATAAGATTAGATCTTTAATTATAGCTCATGCTTCTACCTCTACTAATGTTAAATTGCTTGTCCCACGTGGATCAGTTAATAAAAGAGAGATTGAAGAAGAATGGGGTAGAGCAGGAACCGCTGTTGTGGAGTTTGATGCTGAATTAGGTACTCCTGTAGTAGCTGGTCCAGTTCCATTACCTAATGAATTATATAAAAATGAAGCAGATGCTAAATATGATTTAGAATATGGTTTTGGAGTTCACGATATTATGATGGGTTCTACTGCTAATGCTCCTTCTACTTTTAGAGGTACTGTTGCTATTGACGAATATGGAATGAGACGTAGTAAGTCAAGACAAGCAGATTGTGAAGCATTTTTAAAACAAATATTTAAAGTAGCTGTTCCTTTGATGCAACAGATCTATACAGATCATAAAGTTGTAAGATTGGTACAGCCAGATGGGCAAACTGTAGAAACGCAGTTCAATATGCCATTATATGATGAATTTACTAAGCAAGAAATTGGTAAAGTACATGATATGACAGTTGGCAAATACGATGTTGTACCTGTAGCAGGTTCTACTATGCCATCAAACAGATGGGCTCAATTAGATACTTATATGCAAATGTATGAAAAAGGACTAATTGATCAAGTTGAGGTATTAAAGAAAACAGAAATTGTTGATACAGAGGGTGTACTTGAGCGTACAGCAATGATACAGCAATTACAATCACAACTTGAACAAGCTCAAGAAGAAATTAAGAACCTTAAGGGTGACTTGCAGACTGCAGATAGAGAATCTCAGCATGCTAAGAAACGTTTAGAGGTTGAAAAGTTTAAGTCGTCTTTGGCCGATCCTAAAGCAGAAATAAAGAAGTCTTCGGCTCTTTATAAAGAAAGGCTTGCGGATCAGTTTGAACAAGTCAAAGAGAGTTTAAATCAACAAACGGTTAAACCTGAGCCAGCGAAAGCTAAAGCTTAGGAGATCGAAAGGAGGCTAAATGCCGACATTTACAGATATGGAAGCCGCAGCACCTCAAACTGAGGAAAATCAACCTGCATCACAAGAACCAACACCAGTTGAACCACAAGAGACCGTTGGTGATCCTTTTGATGAGTTGCTAAAAGCATCCGAAGCAGCAGATCCTTTTGCTACGCCTGCTGCAAATGAAGAAGTAGCAAAACCCGCTGAAACAGATCCAGTTCCTGCAGCAGATCCTTCTGCTAAAGGGGACGAATCTCAATTTCAGTATTGGCAAAGTCAATATGATAAGGCACAGAGGGAACTAACTGAGCTTAAAGAACAGCATACTTCTTTGAAGGATATTGAGCCATTGGCTAATTATATCAAAGAGAATCCAGCAGTTCTTGATTCAGTTGAGTCATCGCTCTCCAGTGGTAAAACGCCTGGTCAAACCGTAAAAGGAAATCAGGAAGCATCGCTGAAGAAACCAGACAGACCGACAAAGCCAGCGAATTATGATGCAATCGATGCGTATTCAGATCCTACATCAGATAGTTACAAATATCGTGAAGGAGTTGACTCTTATCGAGATGAAATGATTGCCTATCAAGAGAAAAAGAATGAACAGGTAGTTGCTCGTATGGAAAAAGATTATCAACAAAGAGCCCAACAGCAGCAAGTGGAGACACTTCGTACTCAGTTGGCAAATGGTTATGAATTTAGTAATGATCAAGTTGATGATTTTATGAAAGTAATGAGCGATCCTCAATCTTTATCTCTAGACAATCTTGTAACTCTTTATAAGATGCGTCAAGCACCTTCTGGTGAAGTAACGAAGAACTTGCAAAAAGCTGAGCAGATGCGCGCACAACAGGAGAAGTTGAAAATTGCTCCTTCTGTAGGAAGCGTACCAGCTGAGACTCAACAAGAAGCTCCGATGGAAGATGCAATTATGGATGCAATGATTGCACACGAATCAAAAACGAATCCGTTCACTTAAATCTCTTGAAAGGGGGATATAAATGGCTGTAAATAGCACGGACCTCTATAGTGTAGGTCCAGGAGGCACCGTTGCTTCGGGCAACGTAAGCCTCGATCATACAAGACGGGTATTCAATTTTGGTGATCGTATCGCTGAGCTCGCTCCTGCGCAATCACCATTCTTTGTCTATTTGTCAAAGGTTGGCAAAAAGCCAACAAACGACCCTGTATTTAAATTCCTAGAACAACGTCATCAATGGCAACGTAGACACTTCCAAGTCAACGGTGCTAAGACCTCATCTGCTCATGGTGGAGATGATACTAACTTTAATATTGCTAATTTAGTATTAGATTGCGATATTGATAGTTATGGTAGAACTGCTGCTGGATCAGCTCCTGATTTTATTCAAGCTGGTAATATGGTTGTAATTGAAGGTCTATATGATGCTGATGATGGTAACTTTGACGGGGACGAAGTTCCTGTAGAAGCTTACTTTAAAGTAGGTACAAAAGACTCTTCAACTCAGTATGATATGACTTTTGTAAAGGCGGTCTATAAAAATACTAAAGGTGCGAACGCAACTACTGTTGCTGCAACTACTTCTGGTGTAGTTACCGAAGGTGGAAGCAGTAAACTTAGATTAGCGGATAATGCTGATGGTATGGTTATTGGATCAAGCTGGGCTGAAGGTACTTTAGCTCCTACTGGTTGGCGCGATGAATTGTATGACAGAGAAGGATATTGTCAGATCTTTAAGACTGCAATTGAAACATTCTCTGGTACAACTCTAGCAACTGAATACAGAGGAATTCCAAATGAGTTCAGACGTGTTTGGACTGAGAAATTAATGGAGCACAAAATGGATTTAGAAAGAGCTATGCTTATGGGCGTAGGTAAAGCTTCTGAATCTGGTACTCCAGAACGCCATACTTGGGGCATTATGCCTTATACGCAAGCTTATGGAAAGAACTATGTTCTTGACTATTCAGCTAACGGGTATGATCAGTTCATTGACATTGCTGAAGATTTATTCCATCCAGAATCAGGTAACGGTGGATCCAAGCTTATGCTTGCTTCTAGAAAAGTTATCTCTTGGATGAATAAACTTGCTGCAAGCAATTTCTTAGGAAATACCGTTGGAACAAGTCAATATCGCTTAGATGTTGCTAATGTTCCTGGGGCATTTGGACATACGGTTACTAAGGTTAACACCATTTTTGGTGATTTCCACTTGGTACAAGAGCCACTTCTTAAAGGTGTATACGAAGACTATGCAGTAATCGTAGACATGAAGAATGTTGCTTACCGTCCTTTGGCAGGTAATGGACAAAGCCGTGATACCCAGATCAAGACTAATATTCAAAGTCCTGATCTCGATGGAAGAAAAGATATGATCTTGACCGAAGCAGGTCTTGAGATTTCACTTCCTGAAACTCACGCTGTAATTACTATGCAAGCGTAATTAGTTAACTCTAGCCCCCTAGCTTCGGTTGGGGGGCTAAACTAAAAAGAGAAAGAAAATGGCAAACAATAAATTAATCGTTAGAACTTCAGTAGAACCTCAATATTATATTAATGAAACTCATAGCGGAAAAACGTACACATCTTATAAAATGGATCAAATAGGCGGTAGACTGTCATCTACAATGGAAGATACCTTTACAAATGAAAAAATTTATAAATTAGTAGGAGTAGTCAATCAAACATCGGCTGCAGCTGTAAATGATAATGATGCTGCATTTGATCCAGTGGCAACAGCAACTGGTTCTGTTCCTACTCATGTAAAAAGCTTTTATGTAAAATATGATTCTACCTTAGGCACTGTTGCTACAATAACCGTTACAGTAGGTTCACAAGTACATGCAATATTATCTGTAGGAGAGTCTACTGTAATTCCTATAGCAAATAGTTTTGGAGTGGCAGGTTGCAAAATACATGCTAGTGCTTATAGTGATGGTGTACACGAAGCAACTGTAACAGTAGTTCTAATAGGAGACTAAAATGGCAACTATTTCATTGAAAGATCGCGTTGAAGATCTTATTGGGGCCTCTATAACTGATACTAGTGGTCTTGATGTTATGATCGAAGGTACTGTAGCTGAGATATCTGGGATATTACCAGAAAGAACTAAGTTACAGCATGCGGTTCTTTCCACATCGACAAGTGTTGAGGGAAAAGAAGTTTATAGCGTATCTAGAGGGGGATATTATGCCACAGAAATACCAAAAGGGCTTTCAGTTCAAGCGGACGATACGACTTCTATACACAAGGCTACTACTGAAGCTCCTGTTTTTTATTTTGAGAACAGTCAAGTCGTCATACTCCCGTCAGGAGGCGACACGCAAGTCTTAGCTTACGAACAACCTTTAGTGACTAATGCTTCATCGACAATACCAAATTTTCCTGCTACAGGAGAATATGCTGTTGTATTAGGCACTGCATGTAAGGAATTACATAGAATGATATCTACGGCACGCGATGCATTGCCTACTGTAGTTCCAGAACCAGTAATAAATTATTCTGATGCTTCTGTAGGTGATGCAATCTCCACAGCTCAAGATCCTGCAAGTTATGTAGGACCAGGGACCAATGCTGGAGGCTTAACTACATTAACTGGTGGAGCGGCAGGCACAACTGCTGATATGATAAAATTTGATACTTGGTTTGATATTGTCAGTGAATACATAGAAACTGATGAAGATACCGAATTGGCAAAGGCTAGTTTAGAAAAAATACAATCTTATATTGCTGCTTTTAGGGCTGAAGTTGAAAATTCTTCTAATGCTTCACAAGCAGATGTTGCGAAAATGACTCAATCTACTAATGCTGCAGTTGCTAAAATGAGCAAATCATCTGATATTAATGTTCAAAATGCTGCTCAAGCATTGCAAGCTGCAGTAGCTGAGTATTCACAAGTTATTGCTAAGTATCAACAAGACATGACTAGATCTACAGCTGAGATACAAACTTTGCAAAGACAGCATGATAGTATTTATGCTCAATATCAACAACAATTGCAGATTTTATCTGGTGGAGCTCTACAAGGAGGTGCTAAAGCATGACAGTAAAACAAATAGTTGAACAAATTAGACAATTTCATCCAGAGATTGGAGCTACTCAAATAAAGATATTACTAGATATGGGAATAGAAGAATTTTGTAGAGAAACTGGTATTTTATATGATTATAAACAGTTTACTACTGATGCTAGTGCTCCAGTTAGATATAATAGCGTTTTAGGAGTTGTAGCTACTGGAACAACAACGCATACTGTTACTGATAAACTAAAAGATACCAATGCATCGTTTGATTCTAGTATGGTAGGGCATATAGTTTATAATTTAACAGATGAAACTAATGTTAAGATCACTGCTGTAGATAGTGCTACTGTTTTATCTATAGATGCAGATATTATGCCGACTGCTAAAAAATATATAATTAAAAGTGATGTAATTGAGATTGATAAAGTAGATTTTGATGGTTATTCTATACCAAGATTGGGTTATATTCCAGAAAAGAGAGATTTAACATGAGTACTGCTGTAGAAGCTAAAACTGAAGCATTAAAACATAGATGGTATATTTATAATGATAAACTAGCTATTGTTAAAAAAATAACAGATGATGACACTACAAATTGGGGAGATCCTGATAAAAGTAAAGTAGTAACATATTTTGGTACTATGAATGATTCTACCGCTCTAAGGGCTGGAACTTCAGATGTGTCATTTCCTGAGATACCTGCTGAATTTCATGGATCATTATCAACTTATGTAATAATGAAACTTTATGAGATGAATCCAGAAACTATTCCTGCTGCTCAATATCATAGAAAGCAATGGGAAAGAGCTAAAGCTAAAGCTAAACAACATGCTAATAAGGGTGGAGATGGATCTCCATATTCAATTCAACCGCACGAATATTAATATATGCCTAAAAATGCACCACAAGTAAAAGATCCTGAAATGTCACGCGCATTTGATTATGTCTATAAAGACATTAATGAATTATTGCGTGCAGTTAATGGTGTATCTAGTAAAGTAAATAGACAAGAGTCAAAAGGTAGTGATGGAGATCTAAGACTTTATAGAGATTTAAGAACAAAGCAGTATTTCTTAGAAGGACGATTCAATGATGGATGGGCACAAGTTGAATTATCGACTTCATTAAAGAAAAATACAGTTGGATCTACTGGTGGAGGATCTGGTGTACAATCTGACTGGAATCAGTCAAATAGTGGATCTGATGACTTTATTAAAAATAAACCAAATGTAGAATATACTTCAGCTATTGCTAGTATGGGATCAGGGAATAGTTATGCAGCTGGATTAACGCCAGTAGGGAATGCTACTCATGGTGATACGTATTTACGTAAAGATGGAGCTTGGGGTACTCCTTTAAATACAGTTTATAGTCATCCAAATCATTCTGGTGATGTAACTTCTTCTGGAGATGGAGCGACAACAATTGCTAATGATGCTGTAACTTATGCAAAAATGCAGAATGTAGCTAGTGATGAGAGAATTCTTGGAAGAGTATCTGGAGCAAATGGCATTATAGAGGAATTAACTAAAGCACAAGTCTTAACTATGTTAAATGTTGCAGATGGGGCCGATACTGGTACTTATAATGTGACACATACTGGAGAAGTTACTGGAGCTACTGCATTAACTATAGCAGATGATATAGTAGATGAGGCTAATTTAAAAATTTCTAATTCTGGTACTAATGGTCAGTTTTTATCAAAACAATCTGGTAATACAGGTGGATTAACATGGGCAACAGCAGATAATTATCAATATTTTACAGTAGATGCTTATTATAGTAGTAGTTCTCATGTATCAACTATTAATGGAACTGCTGATACAATACAATTTAAAGCAGGAACTGGAGCAAGCTTATCTCATAGTGCAACATCGACAGATGTTGTTATACAGTATGCTCTTGATTTAGGAACTGTATATTTAGGAAACTTTGCTGATGTAAAATCTGGTAATACTACTTTAGGTACTTCAGTTTCAAATGTAGGTAAATTTTTGAGAGTAACTGATCAAGGCTCAAGTACCTATTATTGGGATGCTATAGCTATACAAAATGGAGATATTTCAGCAGCGATGGTTACACAGCACGAAGGAAGTATAAATCACGATAATTTATCAGGATTTGTAGCAGCTGAACATGTTGATTGGGCAAGTGCTAGTGCAGGTACTATACATTCTACTAATTATACTGATACAGTAGATATGGGAGATGGATTTAGGTTTGTATATGTAGATGGCAATGTTCAAGTAACTGAAAATAAATATTTAAAATTAAAAACATTAAACTCTGGTTCGCATGGATTTGGAAGCTTATTAAGTGGTGATGGGACAAGTGGTGATCCATGGGTTATAACTTTAAATACTCCTAATACTACATATTCTACAATGGGAAGTGGTAATAGCTATGCTACTGGATTGGTGGCTGCTGGAGCGAATTCTCATGGAAACACTTATCTGCGAAAAGACGGAACTTGGCAAAGCCCTACTATATACTTACAAGACGATGATGGAGCTGGAGCAGGGGACCAAGTTGCATTAAAAGTTGGTGAGTATTTCAAGATAATAGGTAGTGGTGGAATAACAACAGATTGGACTACTCATGATGCTGGTTCTGCTTCTGGAACACCTAATGTTTTAACTATAACTTCTTCTAATACTGGAACAGTTACTTCTATTGCTACATCAGGATCTATTACTGGTGGAACTATAACTTCAAGCGGTACAATTTCACATTCGACTGCTGCTGGACATACCCATGTTCCAACAACATTAAATCATAGTGGAAAATTTTTAAAGGCTGGCTCTAATAGCGGTGGAAGTGAAGCTTGGACATTGATAACTGAAGCTGATGTATCTGACTTAGGTTCGTACATTACATCTACTCAAGCGGATGCGGCTTATCTACCAAAATCAAATCCGACAGTTACTTCTTCAACTGATCTTACATTGACTGGTGTACAGATTGTTGCAAATACTTCTCCTGGGTCAGGTTCTGGAGTAGGTGGTTCTGGAAATGCATTATTATCACATTCAAGTGGTGGTGGAGTGTACTGGGGTACTCCAACTACTGGACCAGCTGGTAGTGATGAGCAGGTTCAGTATAATAACAATGGAGCAATGGGTGGAGAAGCAAATTTTAAATGGGAATATGCTGAAAATAATTTAGCGATTGATGGTACGATAGGAACTACTGGAAATATAAATCTTCCAGTTGGTGCACTTGTAAATTTTGGAGATACAAGTGGCAGTACAGATAGAATGCTTATTCGTAAAAATGATGACAGTAGCGGTGAAATCAATGTGCTTGATGCGAGAAGTTTGATTTTAAGAACTGGTGATACAACTAAATTTGAAATAGTAGGTAGTTCTAGTTATATCCATATGGCTGGGGGGTCTGATGTAAGATTAACGCTTGGGAGTCAAGGTACTGCTGGAACAAATGATTCTAATTGGGTAAGAGGAAATGGTACATCTTTAAGTTTTAATTCTGCAAGTGGAAATTATGCGTGGGAAATAGGTGGGGCGACTAAAATGACATTAGGTTCTGATTTAAGTATATGGGGAGATTTTTTCCTTGAAGATTCAGGTCAGACAAAATGGGGCATTGATAATAATGGTGGTGCATTTAGAATCTATAGGTCTGGAACAGGTGCTGCGATGGATATAAACACTTCGTTGAATACAACATTTTCTGGAACAATAACAGCTACTGGAGAGCATCATTATCTTAATAACACAGGTGGCAATTCTAATCTTTATATAAAAGCATCTAATAGCGGTAATTCAAGATTGTATCTTGGGGATGTAGCAGATGCAGGTGTAGGGTTTATTGACTATGACCATGGAACAAGTATGACGATTGGTGCTGGTGGAGCAGTTGGATTAACTTTAGCAGAATCAGATAATACAGCTACTTTTGCACATAATGTAGTTTTAGCAGCAACGAAAGCCTTATATTTTGACGGAGGAAGTCATACCTATATTAAAGAAGGTAGTGGAGATACATTAAATTTCTACACAGGTGGTAATAATGTATTTACTGTAAATGACCATCTAAATTTTACAGGTAATCTTCTTTCAACGGGAATAAATTTATGTATCAATTCACAATATGGAATGGTTTTAAATGTTGGTGCTGCTGGTGCAAATGAATGGTTTAAGATAAAAACAGGTGGAAGCGGAACAAGCGATGGTACAACACATATGCAAATTGGCTCTGATGGGAAAGTTGGAATAGGAACAACAAGTCCTACGGATTTGGTTCATATAAAAGGAACTTCAGGTAATATTTATCAAAAGATAGAAGCAACGGGTACTAATTGTGCTGCTGGTTTATATCTTGTTGGTCATAGCGGAGATGAGTCGAGATTGTTTTTTGGTGACCAAAATAATTCGTCTGTAGGTAAAATTGTTTATCTTCACGACCCTAATGATATGTATTTTCAGACTGATGGTACAAGGCAAATGACACTTAGCTCTGAAGGCTATTTAGGCATAGGAGAAGATAACCCTGATAAAACTCTTGTTTTAAAGCATTCTTCAAGCGTTGATATAAAATTTACTGGTGGGGGAAGTTGGGAAAATCATTATATAAGAAAAGATGGGCATTATTTACGATTTAGAGGAAACGATAACTCGACAATTTTATTTGAATTAAGAAATAATAACTTGGGTGGGAATGAATGCTCTTTCCCTTCTGCAAATTTGGGAGTGGGATTATCTGACCCAGCATATAAACTTCATGTAAGTGGTCAAATCTATGCTACTTCTAATATTACAGCTTATTCAGATATAAGAATAAAGAAAGATATTGAAACTATTGACAATGCTCTGGATAAGGTTATGCTAATGAGGGGCGTATATTATAGAAGGAAAGATGAGGGAGAGGATACTTCTGGTGTAAAGATTGGTCAAAGATGTGTTGGCTTAATAGCACAAGAATTACAAGGAGTTTTACCAGAGGTTGTAAATTATAGTTCAAGAGGTGATTTTTATAGTGTTGATTATGGAAAAACTGTAAGCGTACTTATAGAGGCAATAAAAGAATTAAAATCTGAAATTAATGAATTGAAAGGAATAGCATAATGGCAGATAAATATACAAAAGAAGATGCAGCTGATGTTCACGATAAGGATGTAAAGATAACTCATTCTTGGTCAGAAGATAAAAGTGAAGTATTTACTGTTCGACAACTTGAACAACAAGTTACTTGGATAGATGAAAGTATTGCAAAACAGACTGCTCAAAAAGAGGAGTTAAAAGTCAAGATTGCAGAGGCTGAGAAAGTGTTGGCTGGTTAATTATGGCGATGCCTTCCTCTGGCGCAATCTCTATGCTTAATGTATGGAATGAGCATTTTTACGATACTGGGAATAGTGGCACTAATGTTCCTTCTACTGCTATGAGTTTTGAAAATTGGCACAAATCAGCAAAGGGTGAATCTGGCGGTAGCTATGCCCAATGGGATAAGGTAGATAATATGACAGCGGGAACACCTTATGCGATGAGTGAATTTTATAGCGGTTATAAAACTTGGGAATTTTGAATCCACCTCTCGCCATAATAATGAAAAATTTAATTAATAACAAAAGGAGATACTAGTGAAAGTTAAACTAGGAATAATAGTAAGTAGTGTTGAACCTCTTGGGAAAATAATGCAACATCCAATGCCAGCGGCTACGGCATTTCGTTGCGCAAAGACACTGAAAAGTGTACAAAGTGAATTAGAAAGCTATGAAGAAGCTCGAAAGAATCTGATTGAGCAATATGGAGAAGATGGAGAAATAAAACCAGATTCTAAAAATTGGGATCAATTCGTAGTTGATATGAATAAAATGCTAGAAGAAGAAGTAAAATTAGATGCAAAAGTGATAAAGTCTGAAAACTTATCCAAGGTAGAGATTTCTCCTTCTGATCTTGTAGCATTAGAATGGCTTATTAAAGAATAAGGAAAAATAATGGCAAATCTAAATAAAAAGACAGAAAAGCAGTCGTTAAATATTGATACTACTGCTGATTGGAGCGTTCAAACTAGATTAACAATATCTAGTGCTGCAGCTGTTGAATCAAATGTTAGTGCAGCTCATCAGATAGGTGTTTATAGTGATTCGGATGTATATGTCCGTTTTGATACAGCTTCAGGTGATAGTATTGTTGCTAATAATGATCTCATACTACCAGCATTAACATTGTTATTCTTAAAGGTCCCTGCGGGACTTGGAGATACTGTTTATGTACATTTTAAACAAGTTACCTCTGTTGCTACAAAATATCTAAGATTAGTACATATGTAATAAGAAAGGTTTGGGAAAATGGACTTTACTAAAGTCGTAAGTTTAAATCTCTCTGCTGGAGGAACAGTAGGTGGCGATTTAACTATCAGTGGTGATTTAACTGTAGATGGAAATTCTTCAGGAAACTATGACGAGATTATTAATGGTAATCTTGATTTAGCTGATAATAATATAACAAATGTCGGAGACATATCTCTTGACACGATAAGTGCTGATAATGGTACTAGCTTATCATTTAGCAATAATTGGACAAACGCTGGTAGGACAGTAGCTGATTTAGGTATAGTGACAACTGTAGACATAAATGGTGGAACTATAGATGGTGCAGCAATAGGTGGGGCATCGGCAAGTACGGGGGCTTTTACTACTCTTACTACTACAGATAACCTTACAATAGATGCTAATAACAAAGGATTAATTCTTGGAGCAGACCAAGATGCTATGCTTTATTCTGAAGAAGGTGGTCAAATAGTATTTGCAACTGGTGGAACTGGTTCTGTTGGTACAAATAATGGATATATGCAACTTAATATTGGTGGCAATAATGCTGATACGACTTTAGATATAAGAGGTGGTAATGGCTCTGGAAAATCTATTCTAAGAATGGCTGAAAGTACAGGAGATGAAAATGATGACCACTATAAATTTGTAGTTGATGGTGGCAATTTCACTATTGAATCATACTCAACAGGTTCTTGGGCAAATATGTGTTTATTTGATGGTTCAGCAAATACTCAAAGATTTTTTGGAAGTGTGACTATAGATGGCACAGTAATTTTAGCTGATGATTTAAAGTTTGGCAACAATCCAACATCCTTCTATATGGACACAAGTGATGGTAATGACGATAAGAAATTACAAATGTGTGGTGGTGGTGGAGTAGGTACTGATAGAGGTGCTACTATCATAATGTACGGAAATGAAATAGCTAACAATGAAGGTTGTTTAGACTTAAAGGCTGGTTGGAAAAGCGATGAAGGTGATATACGATTCTTTACAGGTAATAATGATGAAAGAGGGAGGATAAATTACGCTGGAGGTTTAGCTGTAAAAGGTGCTTTCGTTAATAGTGCATCAGCAGACCCAGCAGATTATCAAATTTCATTTGGTGGGGATGCAGTAACAACTCCAAGATGGGGATTTAGAGTATCTGGTTCAAGCAACGAAGATTTATACTTAGATAGGAATCTTTCAGGTACACCAGCTATTGCTATGGCGTGGAATAAGGCAAATGGTAATACAACTATAAAAGCAGCTACCCTTACACTTGATGGGGAAAATGCAAGTAGTCTAAATATTGGGAGTGAAGAATCTGGAAGCAAAAGAATAACATTAAATGGTGCTGGTAGTAATGATTCAGCAATAGAGTTTAGAAATAGTGCAGTATCAAGGACAGACTTGGGATGCTTTTCTGGTAGTTCAACTTTTGAAATAAAAATGTACGATTCAGGATGGCAAAGCAGATTTTCAATAACGGCTGGTGGAACATTTGCAGGTTCAAGTAGTGCTAATATTTCTGACAGAGATTTAAAGGAAAATATAAATCCAATATCAAATGGGCTTGAAACTATAAATAAATTGCAAGGAAGAACTTTTGAATGGAAAGAATCTACAAAAATGGATGGTGGAATAAAATATGGACTTATTGCACAAGAACTTGAGGAAGTATTACCTGATTTAGTATGGGATAAAAGTGGACTTTCTAAAAAAGAAGATGGCTCTTACCACAAATCTATTCATATGACAGGTGTAATTCCTGTCCTTATTGAAGCAGTCAAAGAATTGTCAGCTAAAGTAACAGAATTGGAGAATAAATAATGGATTTTACAAAAGTAGTATCGCTTAATTTATCGGCTGGTGGTACTGTTGGTGGAGACTTGACTGTTTCTGGTGACCTTACAGTTGATGGTAATTCTAGTGGTAATTATGATGAAATAATAAATGGACATTTAGATCTTGCAGATAATAACATTCTGAATGTTGGAGATATATCTTTAGATACAATCTCTTCTGATGCTGGAACATCTATAAATGTAGTATTAGGATCTGATTCTGGAGATGATTTTTTAGTAGATACAGATAAACTTGTTGTTGAGGGAGATACAGGCAATGTCGGAATTGGTACTGCTTCGCCATCAAACGAATCATCTGGAACATTATTACATATTGCTGATACTGGCAATAGTAACGCAGCTCATATTAATATGAGTGGAGGAGATGGTGCAAATGGAAGCCAAACAGGTAAGATTAGCTTTTCAGACCCAGGAGATGTAGCTGATGCAGTAGCATTTATAACTGGTAGAATAAAAGGTAGTGATGCAAGTCCTGGCGGTGAAATTGCTTTTTATTCAGGTATTGATGGTGGAGCAATGGTTCAAAACTTTGTTATTGACTCCAACTCCAAAATCAGCCTATCAAATAATGATAGTGGTGGAACTGGTGGTACAGATTCTACTTCTGGAAATACTGCTTTGGGTTATTTAGCTGGTAATGCTATCGCAAGTGGTGGTATTGATAACACATTGGTTGGACACAAAGCTGGTACTCTTCTCAATACAGGTACTAAAAATGTCGCTATTGGTAATCAATCTCTTAGTAGGGCAACATCAGATGCAGCTCATAATGTAGCTGTTGGTTTTCAATCTTTAAATGGGAATTTTTCTTCTGCTGATGTAGATGAATGTGTTGCTATTGGTTCTTTTGCTGTAGGCGATGGAACATTGACAACAGATGCTTCAGGCACAGTAGCGATTGGATATAAAGCATTAACAGCCCTCACAAGTGGTATCGGTAATGTAGCAATGGGATTTGAAGCACTTGATTTAGAAAATGATGGAGATTACAGTACTGCTGTAGGTTATCAAGCATTAAGTGGTCAAGAAGGTGTAACTGGAGAAGTTGGGAATACTGCGGTAGGTTATAAAGCTGGGCTTGGTCTTGGTAGTTCAACACAATGTACTGCCGTTGGTAATCAAGCTCTGTATACAGATGATGATAGCGATGGCTCAACAGCGATAGGTGCTTATGCTTTGAATAAGCAGAATGGTGGTACTGGTGATAGTGGTAATACAGGAGTCGGTAGAAATGCTGGGATGCACAATGTAACTGGTGTTAACAATACTTATGTCGGTTTTAAATGTGGTACTGGTTCAAGCGGAGAGAGTAACAGTAATAACACAGCAGTGGGTAAGGATGCTATGACTGCTGTTACAACTGGTGCAAGTAATGTTGCAGTTGGTACGCAGGCTGCTACAAACCTTACAGAGGGACTTTATAATACAGCTGTTGGGGCGGGAGCATTATATGTAAGCGCAGACGGTGATAATAATACAGCTATTGGATATCAAGCTTCGTATACTTATGAAGGAGGCGATGGTCAAGGCAATAATACAGCTGTCGGGTTTAAAGCTATGAGAGCTAATGCTACAGCTGAAAATAATACAGCTGTTGGGGCTCTTTGCTGTGAAGATTTAACTGGAACTGGAAATGTTGCAATGGGCAGAGAGGCTATGCTTAATGCAACCTCAGCTGATTATAACGTAGTTATAGGTAGGAACGCTTGTGGCTCTGGAACATTAACTGGGAATAGTAGTGTTATTATTGGAACTGATGCCGCCAATAGTATGACTGGAGGTAATAGTAATGTTATAATTGGTGCTGGAGCGGCACATGATGGCAACTCTGCTACTGGCAGTGCTGGTGTGGTTTTTTTAGGTAAAGGAGCGAGGGGAAGCGGTATTGATGTAAACAATGAAGTTGTAATTGGTAATGATGCAATTGGACAAGGGGTTAATACTGTAATGCTTGGCAATGGGTCAGTACATACTACAAATGGATTATATTGTTATGATACTGGTATTGCAAGTCCATCAGATGTAAGGATAAAGAAAGATATTAAAGATAGTGGTATTGGTTTAGATTTTATTAAATCACTTCGTACTGTAACATATAAGAGAATGCACGAATCTGAATACCCCGATGAAATAAGACGAGAAGATGCTATGCCTAAACCAGACAGTTGGGAAGAAAAAACTGAAGTTGGGTTAATTTCTCAAGAAGTAAAGGCTGTTATGGATGAAATGAGCATTGATATGCAAGGACACTCAGTAAACCCATCGGGAACTGAACATATAAAATATGTAGCATTTGTAACTCCACTTATTAAAGCAGTTCAAGAATTATCTTCAGAAAATGAAGACCTCAAGAAAAGACTTGAAGCATTGGAAGCTAAATGAATCAAAAGTTTGGAAATCTATATGCGAGGTTTTTAGTCGTATTTGGACTATGGGTAACTATTGCATTTCTGTTTGAGATAGGATACTAATGTTATGGTTTTATATACATTGTGTGATTGCGATTGTGATTCTAATTGCGGATGCAAAAGGAACGCTTGAGCCTACTGTGAAGAAGATAGAAGAAAAGTTTGGGATACCAGTTTATTATGCCCCAAATGATTCTATAGATATGGAAATTAGTAATCCTTATCCAATACAAGATATGCCACAGCAGGATACATTTAACAGTCAAAGACGGAATAATGAGAGTCGTTCCTGATTGGAGAGAGATGGGTAAGGTTTTAAAGCTTATAATTACTGCGTCATTTATTGCATTTATGGCCTGTCTTATATTGGTATCTTGCGCGGATGAATGGTATTTTGGGAAAAGTAGAGAAGAACTTGCTAGAGAAATGTTTATTGTTGATAGCTTAATTATGGATATAAAATATCAAATTGATAGTACAGGTGTTGATTTTCAAAGTATATATCTTAATGCGCAAAGGATAAATAGCGGACATGAGTAAAGGTATTAGCGAAGATGCACAAATACATATATCAATAGCTTTTCTTATAAAGGCTATGATTGCAGTGGCTGTTGTAGTAGGCTCGTGGTATCAAGCACAGATGCAATTTGCAGAACATACAAGACGAATACAGGACTTAGAAGATAAAATTACTATATTAAATGCTAGTGTAGAAGGAATGGAAACTCAGCATATACAAGAACTCGAAGAAACAAATAGAAGTTTGATGCAAAGGTTAGGATTAAAAAAGAAATAATGCCAAATAAAGCTGCAAAACGAAGAAAAAGAAAAAGATATCTATTAAATGCTCAGCTTAATAAGCAAGGCAGGACAGCTAATCAATATAAAAAATACTTAAAAAAGGAACAAAGAAATGATTATTAGGCGTAGTAGCGAAGGGTATAATGTGCTATTATATCGTAATAGTTCTCCTGGCGCAACAAGAACACGAACTTACTCTGATGGTACAGTAGAAGAGATATCATATCCAACTAGTAAGAATTATTTTATAGTAACAGATGGTAGTGTAGTTAAAAAAACTGATAGTTTAAAAACAGCAGAAGATACTTATACAGATGAATGTGCTAAAAAAGGCTATACTCCTCACGGAAGAGCTGTAATAGGAGAACATGTGATGCTTGGACATGTAATTACTATACAGAGTGAATTTCCAACAGAAAGCAATACTAAGACTGAAATAAAAGCTTTTATGGACAGGAGAAGTATTGAATATAAATCAAGTGATAAAAAATCAGAATTACTAACCATTGTGGATTCTAAGAATCCATGGAAAAATAGGACACGATAAATGCTAGAAACTTATGCAGAATATGGCGCAATTGGCGTAATGGTAATATTATTTGGTGCGCAAATTATGTTTCTTCAAAAGCGATTAATGGCTAAATTAGATGAGATAGAAGACATCTCAATTAAACTAATCGATAGATGGAATCGCTCTGATGAGATTAGGGACAGAAGACATGAAGACCTAATAAAAGAAATTAATGATATTTCTGATGGTCTTAATTTTTTAAAAGGTAGAATGAATGGACGCTCTACATGAAATTAGATGAATATAGAGATGAGGTTATACAAAAATTAACAAGAGTTGATACTCGTCAAGAAGAGATGATTTATAGAATCGGAAGAATTGAAAAACATCTTGAAAAACTTAATGGGCATGTTGCTGATCATGAAAAAGCCTTAACTGTAGTAAAGACATGGGGTTCTGTAGGATTAGTAATATTGCCACTAATGATAAACATGATAATGAGGTTAATATGAATATTGCAAAAATGATCCATACTTATATTACAGATGAAGCTGTTGAGCAGAAAGTAATACAAGCAATGAATGATGCTGTTGACATCCCTTTTATTAACGAAAAAACAGAAGAAAAAATAGCTAAGGCTATCTGGGCTACTGTTTCTGACGTTCTTAAAAAGGTACTTGAGGGAAAGTAATGAAGTCCACTTTTGGAGAAATTGTTACTGAAGTTTTAAAGCATGAAGGTGGATATGTTGATGATGCACTTGATAAGGGAGGTCAGACTAAGTATGGCATTTCTAAAAGAGCTCATCCTGATGTTGAGATAAAAGATCTTACGGTAGAAGATGCTATATCTATTTATCGCGAACATTATTGGAAGCCTTCAAAAGCAGAGCGTCTGCCTGAAAAACTTCGTGCTCCTTATTTTCTATTTCTTGTTAATGCAGGTCAAGGTAATGCTGTAAAAGTATTGCAGCGAGCTTGTAATGGTAAGAATGGAAAAGGTGAGCAAATTGCTGTTGATGGTAGGATAGGAAGAATGACTATTCGTGCATCTCAAAAACTTGAAAAAGATAGATTAAAAGCTTATATAGTTTTGTATTATGCGAAAATTATTCATAGAAATTCTACTCAAGAGCGATTTTGGTACGGTTGGTTCAAAAGGGCTTTAGATCTTTAAAGATATGCGTAAAAAGAACAAAGGAGTAGTAAAGAGATTTATTGTCACTCCTGATAAGCATTTTCCTTTAGCTGATGATTCAGCTATTGGATGCCTTATAAAGGCAATTGAGATTGTAAAGCCTTCGGGATATATTGATCTTGGAGATGTTGGTGAATGGGAATCTGTTTCTCACTGGCAATGGCGTAAGAAAAAACGTCCTCCATTAGAGTATCAATTACCTGCTGTAGAAAAAGATATAATTGCTGTAAATAGTGGAATGGATATTATCGATGAAGCCCTTGATAAGGTAAATTGCAAAGAAAGATACTTTGTTGAGGGCAATCACGATGATTGGTTAAACAGATTTGTAGAAGAACATCCTTATTTAAAGGATATGAGATTTAAAAATGCTGTTAAATTATGCGATCGTGGGTACAAATATTATCCTATTGGAAAATTACTAAAGGTTGGAAAGTTAAATTTTTATCATGGACATCATTATGCTGGTATACAACATACAAGAAATCATCTATTAAGAATGGGTGCTAATATAATGTATGGTCATCATCATGATATTCAACAGTCTTCTGTTACTCATGTAGATGGTCCAAAAAGTGCTTGGTCAATTGGATGTTTAAAAGATATGAATGCTGAAGCTAATCCATGGTTAAGTCATAGAGTTCATAATTGGGGACATGCATTTGCTATTGTAGACTTCTTCTCAGGTGGAAGATTTACAGTACATGTTGTTCAAATTGTGAATGGAGAGACTTCTTTATGGGGAGAGGTTATAAAAGGATAATGGTTACTACTAATAAAATAGGCAAGACTTGGGAAGGCGTAGTGCCTGATACACGTAAAAAGCGTAATACAGATAAGAAAAAAACAAGTAAAAAGAGCAAGAAATGAATGAGACTGTAGAAAAAATGTGTCCACAATGTAGATCTAAGACTAATCATGATAAAGATGGTACATGTTTGCAATGTGTTGCAAGAAATCAATGGGTTGGTAGCTCAATGGCTTGGTGTGGAGAATGGTTAGAGCCATACTCCGAACGCGAAGAAGGGAAAAATGGCAAAAGAATTATACGAATTAAGTAAATTTGTAACAGGGACTGTCTCGAATATGGCTGATAGGGATATTCCAGATGATGCTGCATCTTTTAGTAAAAATATGGATCCTACTTCTGTATCTGGTAAAATTAAACCTATAAAAGCAGCCACGGAAATTAAAGATGGTGCTGGAAGTCCAGCTTCATTAGGAAAGGGAACTGCTCATGCATTTATTAATAATGGCGGTAAAAGAGATCTTGTTTGGTATGATCCTGCTAATAATGATATCGAGCATGTCACTGACTTATATGGTACTAAGGGGTCTATCACTGTACATTCAGGCGGGGATGGCATTACTAGTTCAGCGGATGAAGTTACTATGGAGCCGAATAATAGAGAATTACATATAGGAACTGGTAGTGGAGCTACAGATAAACCGAAATGGGCAGGGTATATCCCACATGGCCAATTTACAGGTTCAGCCCCAGCTACTATACAGATAGAGAATGCAGAATTACTTAGTCCAGGGAATTTTCCAACGATGTACTCAATTTGTGAAGACGAAGATTATATTTATGGAGTTGAGTACGAAGGACAATTTATTTATAAATTTAAGAAGTCAGATTATAGTTTAGAGAAAATTAGTGATACTAGATTTAGTGAAACTACATGTATAGCATTAGCGGGGGATGTCTCTAACTATGGTAAAACATATGCTAATAATCATTTATGGGTATTTGATAAAGGACATAGTACTAATGGTACTATTTATAAAGTAGATAGAGCTAATTTAGGTATAGTCCAAGAAAATCAAATTGCAAGTGGAGTAGGTGGAGCAGGAGTAATTACTAGTATGGTTCAATCAACTAATCAACTATGGATTGCATCTCATAAGGGAGATGGGCAATATCTGACTGCAACAGTTGTATATAGAGTAGCAACTCCTACGACAACAACTAGTATTACTTTTACTGATGCTAGTCCTTGGGCAGCAAGTGCAGGGACTGGTGAGGATAGTTATGATGGAGATTATTTTAGTGCTGCACAAAATTCTGATAATACTGCTCCGACAACAGCACGTTTCTATACAGTAAGAAATTCATTATGCTTAGCTGGAGCTACTACAGCAGAAGTCTGTTGGTTTACTAGAATTACAAATGCAAGCGGAGCTGCTGCTTATATGGCTTATCATAACAATTCTGGAGTAAATCATGCATATCCCCTTGGTCAGTGTGCATGGATAATAAAAGAGGCGTATACTACCGTTTCTGAGCCTCAGGATAACAATACAGTAACTAATGCTTACCCCGTTACTTTTGAAGTTGGAGTATCTAATGCTATGACTGCAACTGATCTTATGGTTGATATATTGCAGCAAAAAGCAGCCAATGGATTTATAGCAGAACTATATATCTCTCATTATCCTACTGGAAATACTGATAATGTAAAGATTAGTCAATATCCACTTATTACTCAACATAGTAGTTATAATAGCGTTTTTAGTAATACAAATAGTGCCCAAACAAACCAAATTGACGCAGATCATGCGCAATATGTCCCAACCGAGGGTGCAGTGGAGCAAGGATTGTTAACTGGTGAAAATACAAATGGTAGTTCCCAAGCTGTAGCTGGATATAAGTTAAATATTTTTTCAGGTGCGAGTTATGGAGCATGGGCAATTGTAGATGGGGATTTAAGTGGTAATACTGGATTTAAATTAAGAAGTACTTTAGAACTTGGTGTTGCGACAAGTGGTACAAATACTGAATTTAGCAGTACTTATACTTATTTCTATGCTTGTAGTTTTACATATGATGGATATCAAGAAAGTCCATTGTCCGAATATACAAAAGATACGCTAAATCAAACAAAAAATAGATCTATCACTTTGAAATTGTTTAATCTTCCAGGATCTTCTAGTTCATTAGAAATGAGTCAGCGTATAACACATATAAATCTTTATAGATCTGAAACTACAACAGCTAATGCATCAGCACCAGATGGATATTTTAGATTAGTAAAGTCTCAAAAATTAGATTCAAGCTTTGCAGCAAAATCTGATAGCTGGGGTAATTATAAAGAAATTGTCATATTAGATAGCCATATTGATGGTCCTTCTTATGAGGGTCTTTCTGGATTACCTGAAACTATTGATAGGACATTACCTAACTATGCATTGTCTACACAGCTAAATAATGAGTTAATTATTGGCAAATGCTATCATCCAGATATTGAAAATACTGAAAATTATCTTTTTAAATCACTACCTTATAAATACGATAGTTTTGACTGGACTTCTGATTTACTAAGATTACCAGTAGTTCCTACAGCATTAGCTGCTTTTCAAGGTAAAGTTTATGCTTTTAGCGAGAATAATACTTATAGAATTAATACTCAAGGCATGTATATAGAAGATATACTTGAAGGAGTAGGATGTCTTGGAAAGGATGCAGTTGTAGTTACTGACTATGGAATGTGTTTTGCTGATATAAACAATATTTATTTACATGATGGAAGACAAGCTTCACCAATTGGGACTTCTATATTAGTAGAAGAAGCCAGTGGGGATGCGTACGGAGGATATGGTTGGTTAAATAAGACTACAAAACAACCTTTAATTTTATTTGAGGGTAAAAAGAAAAGTTTTGTTATAATGTTTCAAAAAACTGATAATTCATCTAATATGTATTTTGGATGGTCTTATAATGTCCCAAGAAGAAGATGGGATTTATGGTCTAATGTAGAGTATCATGGTGGAATAACTGGTAAAAATGGGGAAATGTTAGTTAATAATGGATCAGGTCTATATCATATGCAAGGTGCTACTGGTGATAATAACTGGGAATTTCATACAAAAAACATTACAATGGGAATGAGCACCCAAGAAAAAATGTTCTATAAAATTAATACTGTCGGATCTTCTGGATGTGAAATAACATACAAAGTAGATGATGGCAATTATGTGACACAAGTAGAAGGCAATACTATGAATATTGCCGCTGCGGATAAGAAGAAAAAAGCAATTAAAATAAAAGTAAGCGGTACTAACAATGAAGAAATTGATGCAATTGGTTTAGTCTATCGCTCTTTAAAGATAAAATAAGGATAATATTATGAGTTGGTTAAGTAACTTTTTAGGGACTAGTCCTATAAGACATGACTTTAACTACGATGTAAATACTGCTGATTACAAAACAGATCCTAGGTTATTAGCTTCTATGGGTGATTTAAATCGCACTGGTGGTAGATTACTTGGAATGGGTAATCAGATGTATGGCAGTGGCATGGACTTAATATCGGGTAAACATCCGTTATTAATGCAACAACGTCAGTGGCTTACAAGAGGTCTGCAGGATTTAGGAGCTACTCAAGGATTGGCTTTAAATCGTAATTTAGCTATGCGAGGAATTGGATCAGGTGGGCTTAGAAGTATTGTAGGAGCTTCTAGAGATAGAGGCTTAGGAGAACAGTATCAAAAAGGATTACTTGGTATTGGTCAATTAGGGTTGGAATCAGGTACTAGATTAGCAGGGCTTGGTTCTCAAGCTGTAGGGCAAGCAGGTGGCTTATATGGACAAGCAGGACAGCTTGGCGCAGGTATAGATGCAAGATCATTACAAGCTGGACAATGGAATGCAGGACAAATGAATCAAAGGAATCAATTTGCAAGTCAAATGGGTTATCAGCAAGCTGTAGATAATAGAAATCAGCGAGCTTCATTTGCAAACTCATTACTTAGCTTAGCTGGTGGAATAGGTGGACAATTCTTAGGAGCTCATCTGGGTAGAGGTATAATGAGTCATATGGCTGGATTAGGTCAAGGATCTGACTTAATGAGTCGGTATCTACTTCCAATGGCTGGACCAAATTATGGAGGTGGCTTATAATGGCGATTAAATATACATTTGGAGAGACAATCCTAGGTGCAATTGATAAGGAAAAAGATAGAGCAGTATCTATCGCAGATAAACAGATTGGTTATAAGCAAAGAGCTGCTGAACTAACTGAAAGAGTAACTGCTAGAAAAGAAGCTAATGAATTGCAAAAAGCAATGAATGCTTTAAAACAAAGACAGATTAATGAACAAATAAGGTTTAATGAAGCTCAAATTACTGGTACGTATAATAATCAACCAACATTGGATCAACAACGATTGGATTATGCAAAAGAACCTGTAGATATGAGTATTTTAAAGGGTTATCTAAATCAAAAAGACCTTGAGAAACTTAAAAAAGGTGGTGTTGATCTATCTAAGATTAACCCTAAGAACGTTCCGTTAGTACAATCTATCCTAGGTGCTGATTTACATTCACGTAAATTATTACAACAGAGAGAAGAGGAATTAGATCTTCCAAAATGGGTTAGTCCAGAATTAGATCTTCCAAGTGGATGGGGATATGATGAGGGCGAAGTTAGAGATAGAGCTGAAGAATTTATGATAACAGCTAAAACTAATAAAACTGCAGTTGGGGCTATAAAAAGATTGAGGCCTGATAGTCCATTAGTAAAAAAATATGTACATGAACTAGAGAGATTAAAAGCTGAATTATCTAGTGGAGAATTTAAAGGATGGATAGATGAAAAGATGCCAGCTGGGCAAGATGCTGCAAGAATAGTAGTAGATATTGATGATATATTAGAGTATATAGAAAATATTAAATAGTATAACATAATAATGGATCCTCGTTTATATACAAACTATAGTAGTTTATCATTAGATCCTATGCAACGTAGAATGGCCTTATATCAAAGGCAACCTTGGCTATTTTCTGATGATCAAGTAGATGAATTTGAAGAATACTCTAAGGCTAATAATCTAGAGTTTCATCGACAAATTGATGAATCAGGTTCTGGCTTATTAGGAGTTGCTAATCAATTAACCTCTGGTATTGTAGAGGGATTTACCACATTAGGCTGGGCTGATGAGCCTGAAACAACAGCAGAATCAATTGCTATGAGAATTGGTCACTTAATTGGATTCGCACCAGATATTATTGCTGGAGTAGTTACAGGAGGAGCTACTGCAGGTGTTAGCTTAGCTAAAATAGCTGGTAAAACGGGATTAAAAGCAGGTGGAAGAAAATTTGCAGAAGGAATGGGCAAGGCTGTTGCGGGACAGTATGGATTCCAAAAAGCTGCTACAAAAAGAGCGGGGGATTTCTTTGGTAGAGAATTTGTTAAAGGCCCATTAGCATTAAGATCTGTTCCTATGCGTGTAGCTGATTGGGCTACTGGTGCTGGTGGAAGAATGATGGCAGATGCTGGTTGGGATGCAGCTAAATTCTTACAACAAGGTCACTGGGGACGCTCTATTATTAGGCAGGCAGGTCATCTAGGTATAGCATCAGGTGTATCTGCTTGGCAAGAAGGCCCAGAAGGTGCCTTAAAAGCATCTATGCATGGAGCTTTAGCAGGTGCTGTTTTTGGTGGTATTGGCAATGTAATGCAGATAGATAAAATGCTAAAAAGTGGTGTACCTGCAATGGAAGCAGAGGCACGTGCTATTATCGAAACAGTTGCTAAAGGTATGGCAGGATCTGCTTTTACTGGTGGTATGGCTACAATGCGAGGCGATGATACAGCAGGACAAATATATGAATATTTATTAGGATTCTTCTTTGGTGCTGTTACTCATCCAGCATGGAGAGAGGCTAGTGGTAAGCATTTTACAAAGGCTAGTAAAACACTTGAAGGGTCTTTTCAACCTGAAAAAGTAGAAGGTTGGGATAAACTTACAAAAGAGGCCCAAGCTCATGTTGAAAAAATGACAAGAGATACTTATGGTAAGTATGCTACAGATAAAAATATATCTCAAGCTTCTGTAGAGATTTTAAAGAAAATTACAGGCAAAGACAACCCTACTAGACAAGATTATAAAGATCATTATAAAGAATTAAATAGAGAACTAGTTAACGATTATATTAACCCAGAATATGAAAAGGCAAAGTCAGAACAGAAAGTTGAAGATCCTACAGTTAAAGATTATAAAAAATTAACGAACATGAGAAATACTTTAGGGGCTAAGGAAAAAGAAGCTCTAGAAGAAAGTGGTGGTTTTTTATCAATGACTTTTGAGTCTGGCGGTAAGAATAAAAAGATTCAAGATCTGACCTCAAGTGAGCTAGATACAATTGAAGCTCATCTTAGGCAAAAACTGGAAGGGTATCAAAAAGCTGCTGATGATATACAATCTGGCAAATCAGATAAAGGTCAGATGGAGGGCTTAGATTTTGGAATGCAGCACGACATCCTTGCAATTAAAGTCGAACGCCAAAGGAGAGCAGATGCTGGAGAACCTGTCACTCCCGCTGAACAAATAGAGATTGATTTTAATAAAAGACGCTATCATGAAGTAGGAAAGTATCATGAGCAGAATACTCCTGTAGCTTCTAAAAGATTTATTGAACAATCTTTAATTGAAATTATGGGACCACATGCTCCTAAAGTAAAAGATGCTCTTGTAAAAGAAATTGTCGATCAGCCAGGGGCTGTAGGTGCCTATATAGATGGGATGGTCCAATTTGTAGAGGGCAAGGCAACTAGGCATACTGCTGTTCATGAGCCAATTCACTGGTTTATGAACCAAGTGCTTACTAAAGCAGAATATGATTTTATATATAATCATTTTAAAAAATCAGATAAATCAGTTTTAGACCCTTCACCTATTGGTATTGAAGAATCAATGGTAATTGCTGCTGCAGATTATCACTTAGGTAAAAAAACTTTTACTGGTCGTATTAGATATTTATTTGACAAATTTTGGAGATCTGTAAAACAATTTCTTGGCAGAGATCTGACTAAAGATCAAACTATAAGAGAGTATTTTGATAGAATAGGTACTGATTATGAAATAAGATCTTATGATAATCTATTCTCATTTATTCATCCAGGCTCTAGGCGACTAAAAAAATCACAGGAATCAAAGCAAGCGCAAGTTGAGCAATTAGCATCTCAAGAGAGACCAACAATACATGATTTACATCAAGAATTGTATACGGTTCCTGCAAGTGAATACAATCCTAGACAGGAAACAGTTGCAAGACTTGCTTTGCTATGGCATAATCCTGAATTAGCATCATTGTCAGGATATGACGCTCTTAATCCAACAGCAATAAAATCTTCAGAACTTTTAAGCGGTGTTGTGAAAGAAAATAGGATACTATTAAATTTAAATTATGGAGTTACTGATAATATATTTAAAGTAAAAGCAGAAAAAATTGGGTTTAATGGTATGGAGAAAGCTTTAGCTAAAGGTTTAAAGAATGCAGAGAAGGATGCTCTTGAAAAATTTGTTTCTCATATTAAAGAAAAATATCCTAATCTAAAATCTTTAGATAAAGAAAAACTTAATGAAGAATATATAGAATTTGTAGAAAAAGAATTTCCTTTTAATGCTATAGAGGCTTTAGGATATAGTGATACTAATAAAAAGGGTGTAAAATTCCAAAATGGTTGGGATCAAATTGTAAATAAAAAAGAATTAGATAAAATTGAAACTTCAGATCTGCTTTTTTCTCAAAGAGTAATGTTTTTAGGAGACGATGTTTATGGAACTGGTCATCAGGCAATGGAATTGGGGAAAAAGGGCAGTGGAGTACATGGACAAGGTCATGGATGGTATAATTATCATGAAGCAAAGTATATAAAAGACAAGACTTCAATATCTTGGGAATATCAAACAGATATACACGATAGATTGGTACATCCTGAAAAGGCTGGTTCTAGTGTAATAAAAGTCGATGAAAGAATAAATATTCCTATAGCAGATAAAGCTAGTTTAGAAAAAGCTTCTATCGAAATGGCTAAATCGCTTTCTGGAGAATATGCTTTTAATAATGTTAAAATTGCAGCTAAAAGGAGAAACGAAACATGGATGTTGTTTCATTTATTAGATAGACCTAGTAAAGATAATGGTTGGACTATGAGTGCGGTAAATTCTAAAAATTTTCGTAAAGATAGACATATCCATAAATGGTGGACAAGTGATGGAAGAAAAAATATCATTTCTGATGTTACAAATACAAAGAGGAATCTTTTCTTAGAGGACTATTTTAATATTTATATGCATGAAGCAATGATTGATTTATTAACTCCATTATACAATAAGTCGAAACAAAGATTGAAGGGCGTAAAGGAGACTAAAGAGCATCATCTCGTTCTTCCAATAACAGAGAAACTTTTAAAGGAAATTGATCTTGTTAATGTTTCAAAAGATCCTGTGAAAGGAACAAAACTTAGAGATTACTTTGCACAGTTTGATCTTATTCTTGGTTCTAGGTTACGAATTCCCTATACACCAGGAGAAGCACTAGCTGCAGGAACACAAAACAAACCTAAGTATATTATAAGCCAATTTTTAGAACGTGGTATTTATAATCTTGAATCTCATATTAATAGAGAAATTGGTAAAGTAGAACTTGTTACTGAAGCAGAATTCAATTCTATTATGACAAAAGTATTACCTGATTTTCTTAGAAAAATATCACGTAAATTAGGAGATGGCGATCTTGCTTATAGAATAAATAGAGTTATTAATGATGTGATTGTTCGAAATCACTTAGAAAAAGGGAATAGAGATCCACATCGTGAGAAATATGCTCATAGGATAATATCAAAAAAGGAACTTGATAAGGATCCTCCTGCTATTTACACTAGAATAATAGCGGATATTAGACATTATATTAACGGTCTTGACGCATCTATAAAGAAAACAGGGCTAAGTCTCAACCAGGATATTGAGATACAAAGAGATTTAGCTAGACAAGCAGCTCCTGAGTATTATGAAAAACCTGCAGCAGAAGTAGAAGAGTATTATCCTAGACATTATAATGTAATTGGAAAAAGAAAAGGCATAGCACATAGAGAATTAAAACAACAGGAATCTGTAAAAGATATAAAAGGGAGAGAATTGGGTCGACTAGAGTGGAAACTCGATGCTTTACTAAAGAAGTCTACTGTAGAATCTATTCAGAAACATTATATTGAACTGTATGAACGTTCTCATAAAGGATTGATAAAGAGTCAAGAAAGTAGACGTTTTGAATTTATAGAAGCTGGTGCAGAATTGCTAGGTGAGATGGCTTATGGTGATCTTTCTTCTAGCGTTAAACCTTATTTAAAATTATGGAATGAAAAGAAAACTTTTAGACAAAAAGCCATTACGCATACTTTAGCGTATTCAAAAAGTAGGGGGAATAATCTACATTTATTTGCAGGAGCAGAGGCTCATATAAAGGCAGAAGGTAATAGTGCTGCTGCTAGGCTATATGTTAATAAAGGTGAACTTGCAAATTTGCCTGATTTAACTTATAAACAATGGTTAGAAAAATATGGGGCAGCAGGAGGTGAATATGACTATATAGGTCCTGGAGCAGATTATCTTTATGGTGCTAAAGTAGTTGAACAGCTTTTTGGTCAAGGTAAAGGCTATCATAGGATGAGCAAAGATCAATTAAAAGCAGAATGGCTAAAGACAATTGAATCCTCACCTGAACATGGTCAATATTTTCGTTGGAAAATTTTAAAGATGGAGGGGAAAAAAGAAGCAGATGGAAAATGGTCAATAAAAAAGATGGACGACCCGCAAAATGGTTTATTTTATTCATGGGAAACAGCTTTAAAGGCAACTGAAAAACAAGTTTTAGGTATATTTGCTGATAAACCTAGAGAAGGCCCAATAGCAAAAGATATAGAGACGGTATTAAAAAAATTAGGAATAACGCCAAAATATGGTACTATAAAAGGTAAAAAAGAAGAAATTAAAGGCACTGGTATTATTGCTGAATTACCTCCAGATTTAGAAGTATCAATACCTCGATTCCATACACCTGCTCCAGAAAAAGGAAAGGGTCCTAAGTTAACTAAAAAGAATAAACGAAATGTGTATGCTTATATGGATCTTGTGTATGAAAGATTGGGTCCTGAAAAAGCAAGAAACCAACTTTTAGATGAATATGGCTTTGAATCATTAACTTGGATCTCTGATTACGAAGCTAGGCAAATGGGAGATATTGTTCCTGCAAAGGCAGATCCTCAAAAGCAATTAGCTCTATTCCCAATTGATGGAGAAAAGACAATTGAAACACGCTTAGCTGGGGCAGATCGAAGTCAAGAAGTTATTCCTAAATTTAATGTCTTAGATCAATTAGTTGATCATATTAGACCGTTTATGAATAAGAGTAGCTCCGAAATAAAGCGTGAAATTGATATGATTGCTGTAAATACAGCAGGAAGTAAGGAAAAGTTCTTTGAAGCTTTATATCAATATATACCAGAAAAGGCAGCAAGTAGACCAGATAACTTTGAATTAAGAGTTATTAGGCATCTTGATGCTATTTCCCAACATAATCCTCGTAGAATGCTTTATTGGAATACTAATGATGGATTAATGACTCAAGTAGAAATGCACCCATCTACTGAAGCTACAAAAAGATATGGTGACAATGCGGACCAAACGCTCAGAAGAGTTACAAAAGATATCTCTGGTGTTGGAAAAAATAATGAACCTTATGAATTTACAGTACAGCTAAAGCCATTAGATCAATGGCCAGGCTATTTTAGTACATCTCAATGGAAATATATACAACCTACTGATGCATTATCTCCAGAATCTTGGAGAGGATTAACAACTGCATTAGATAAAAGAAATGCTTATATATATGGTGGAAATGGTACTACTGGAGTATTGAATACAAGAGTTTATCATAGAAAAACAGGAGATTATAGATTAAATGATCTTCTGCCAGAATTACTAAAACAAGATCCTAAGTTTATGAAAGTATATAATTATGCTAAAGATTTGTTTTTAAGTAATAAAATGATTGGTATAGATAAAAATAAAAATCCAGAGATGGCTTCTGAATATGAAAAATTATTTGACAAACAAATGATTTCTAATCTTTTATACAGCTTTGATGAAAATGGTAGTTGGAGAAATGCTTTTTCTGAATATCCTAATGTTGTAGGATTTAATAAGAGACAACCACTTGAACAAGGTGTAGAATATATGTTGTCTTTAGCTGATGTATCAGATTTGACGAATGGAAGAGGTAAACTTAAATTTGGTATAGTAAGAGACGTTCCTGGGGAAGTTGGTGCTGATACAGATGGTGGAATTTATTTACATCCAGATTTATTTGATAGAGTAGCAGAGAGATTTGGTCAAGATCCTAAAACTGGCTTTATCAAAGCAGTTGGTGTAGTTGGTAATCAAGAGATAGTTAGAAATGGTAAGAAAGTTCAATTAGGAAAAAATAGAGATAAAGCAGGTTATTTTAAAGCTACTAAAGAAATGGCCAAATTAATGGATAAGCATGGTCTTAATATTATTAAACGTGAATCTGGTACAAAAACTAAAGGTGATAGACAAGTTTATAATATAGATTTTAAAAATGGTAAGTATTCTTTTGTAGGAAAAGGATCAAGAAATCCTGAATTCTATGAAATGGGACCTGAAGAATTAAAAGTCAATGTTGGAATTTACGATAGTGATAAAAAAGTTTATGGTTATATGAATCTACCTAAGCCAATATTATCACTTTTAAATAATCAACAATTCTCTCCAGAGTCTATACAGGCTGCTATGGATAATATAACTGGACCAGCAATCTATGGATCAGCAGCTTCAAATGAGGTAATGAGAGGATATATAGATAGTCCAAAAAATTACACTGAAGGGGTAATTGATAGATTCGGTAAATTAAAAGTTGGAAAACTTAATCTAGATGATGTTAGTCATCATTTAATCCTTGAAGCATTGCGTATACACCCAGATAAACAGATTTCGAAAGATATTTTACGATTTATTTTCAGAAGACATAAAGAATACGCAGCAGAAGTTCCATTAGATGACTCTACTATGCAATTTAAAAAAGATGCTGAGACTATTTCACCATCGTTGGATTTACTAGAGAATGCTAATTTTGAAATGTCAGTATGGATGCAGCCTGATATCTTTAAATATGTAAACAAAGCTGTAATGAATTATTTTATTCGTAGATCTTTTAAACCTAAATGGCAACATAGTGGATATGCTCGCTTTATAGACAATACAGAACAATTTAAGAAAACTTACAATGTTCAAGAAGGTGAGTTTTACTTTGGAGATGCTCGTAAATCAGAAAAGATACCCTTTCCATATAATGGTCATAAAACACCTATCACTAGAGAACAGGCATTTAAAGAGTATAAGGCTGCTTTAAAACAAAAAGCTCCTAAAGAAATTTTAGATGGTATGTTAGATCATTTGTCTGCTTTATTTACTAGGGTACCAGCTCCTATTGCATCTGGCGTTAGATGGATGACATTTAAAGGATTTATGAAGAAAGCAGATAATGGTGGATATGGAATGCTTTTGCATGAAAGAGATAAATATTTCTTTGGCGGTGCTGATAATGATGGGGATCTTGCTTATTTCTTTCATCAGATGCCTAAAGAGATAGTAGAAGGATATAAAGCTAATGCCAATGAATTAGTAGTAGGCGGCAAAAAAGGTGGTACATTAAAAAATATAAAGGATGAAAAGTATTATCCATTATTTGGGATAAACGAATCAGATCCGCTGTTTCAGGCTATGTCTTTACCATCTTCGACCTTTATGCCGTCTTTGAGGTTTTCTGCCGCTAGAGGTGCCTTTATGGGCCAAAATAACACAGGTCCTATGGTGAATGCTAATCAAATGTTGCAAGCTTTATATAGTACCATCTATTCTAAGGGCGGTGAACATATATTTAATGCAGATGGATTCCAGCTAAGAATTAAGCTTAGAAAGCATAAAGATGAAAAAATAGCTGGGGATATGTTAAGAGAATTAAGTGTAAATGCGATTAGTAATACTGTGGATGCTGCAAATTATCCAAATATGGCTACATCAAAACAGATGAAAGAGAATATTTTTTCTAAAATATTTGATGTTCGTAAAGTAAGCCCAGATGGAGAAGCATTAAAATTCAAATTTAATGATTTGTATAAAACAGAATTTATGCATTATTGGAAATTAAATAATCTTTTATTTGGTTGGAATTTTCAAAAAGGTAGACCTCACACTGTACAGGAAATATTAGAAGGGTTAAAAGATTATAGAAATTCTGGATTACATTTTGAAAGTCATTTATCTAAAGCAGCGTTAGAGTTTGGTGAACTTAATATGGATATAGATCCATGGAATTTTGTTAATAAAAGAGCACTTGCTCAGGAATTAAAACTTACGAACGATATTTTGAAAGAAGAACGCGGTAAGCGTTATATGCGATTAATAGGTAGAGATAGGCTTTCTGTATATGGCAAAAACACATTTTTGACCAAACATCATACAGTTAATGATTTTTCTGATTACATTGCATCACGTTTTGTTATTTTGCCTCTTGGTGAAAAAATAGAAAAAGCTATGAATGATAAGGGATATACGAATCAACAAGTATACGAATTAATTGATATTATTGCAGATAGAGCTACTAGTTTAAAAAATACTAGTTGGAAATCTAGATTAGATGCAAGAGAGCAGGATGTTCCATTAGCAGAAGTTCAAGCAAGAGTAGATTCTGAAATAATTAGACAGCATGGAGAGTTAAATAAGATGGCTAGGCAATTAGGAATAAATCCTGATTTACTTACTACTTATTACGATGCCTATATTCTTTCTCCATTAAAATTTCAAAAGGCTAATCCTGAGTTGCAAAAACGTTTAAAACATTTATTTAAATTAAAAGACGAATATGATAACTCAGAATTGCCAAAAGATGAGCTATCAGTTGCTGCTATAGAAAAAGAGATTAGCGATATTAACAAAGATTACAATCAAACAACTCGTATGTCCGTGGGATGGCTTTCTACTCGTATACCAAAAGAAGTTAAAAAAGCATACTTAGACACTTATTCAAAAGAATTTAAGAAATATATTGAAGTTCCAAGTAAGGATCCAGTAGTAAGTCTTCCAGAGCCCCCAGTTGAGCGATCTGCTCCTGAACCTTCTATGCCAGAAGTAGCAACGAAGATTCCAAAAGAAGTTATGGAGAAAAGTTTAGATATAGATTTAGGTAAAATAACGCCAGAGCAATCATTGGAAGTAGATAAATTTGTTCGCAATTTAGATCAATTTCCTAAATTTAAAGAAGCAATCAATCTTGGTGTCCCTGGAGTACTTGGTCAAATGGATCTTGTAGGAGTCCCAATAGAGCAACTTAGCTTTGAACATGTACGTATTTTAAATAGAATGTTTGATCATTGGAAACGTGGAATATTACAAAAGAAAATTAAAGAAGGCGAATTTGGTAAAATGCCAATGAAAGCTATTTATCATTATTTATTTTATAGTAAAATAGATGAATTGCTTACTCCACATGATATGAAGATGCTTGATGTACATAATACACCAGTGTATAAGATTGGTAAAGCTGGATCTGCTGGAGAATTAGTATTTCAAAAGACAAAAGTGCCTATGAGTACTCTTGGAGCTATTCAAAAGATGGCTGGGCATGTATATAATTATGAAAATAAATTTGTAGAATTTTGGCAAGATGAACTAGATAGAAGATTTGGGTTCTTAAGTGGAATGAAAGAAGCTCCTGAAATAGTAGAGATGGCTGTAAGGCACATTACTAGACATGGAGATGGAAGAGATTATCATGGTAATGACAAAGGCAATGCTCGTAAAGTATATGAAAAAATGTGGAAAGACATTGAGCCTGAATATGAAGCTCTACTAAAAAAAGGTAAAGTTTTATCTATAAAAGACGATAAAGGAAATACAATAAAAGTTGATGCTCAAGAAGTTTTACATAAAGTAAAAGATACAATACGTGATTTTTACAAAGAATGGCATGAGAATTTCTTAAATAAAGAGTATAATGAAGGTAAAGTATTGGATCCTAAGACTGGATTGTTAAATCACAAATGGGTTCAAGAAGAGATTCTTGGTCCTATGGTTCGAGACGTTCCTTTTGGCAAAATAGAATTACAAGGTATGCCAGCAATAGCAAGAATTGAATATGAATTAAGTTTAATAGATCTCTTAGATGTACAAGGTGTTAAAGATCCTGTGCAAAGAAAATTGAAAGCAGCTCAATATAGATTGGATCATAAGCCACCAAGCATGGAAGCACCTCCAGTAGGTAAAGTGCCTTATGAATTTTACTGGTCACAAATGGGACATGTTGATACAAGAAATGCTAAAGAAATCAATGCTAAAGCTATGAAAGAATATCTTGTATTATATGAAGAAGCAATGCGAAAAGGGACTGCTAGAATGGCCACTGATGTACTAGAGTATAATTATAAAAATGGTACCATTACTCTTGAGCAAGCAATAAAAGAATCTATGAAGATTACCAAGCAAAGATATGAAAAAGCATTGCAAACATCTGTAAAAGGTGATAATAGCTTTGGAGAAACTGGAGTAGAATGGCTTCATTTCAAACCAGACAATGTTAAAGAAATGTCAGCTATTAGAATGTTTCAGACTCCTGGCTCTGCCATGCATAGAGGATATTTACCATTACCTGAGTTTCGTAGAGATATAGGAGTCTTAAAAGACTATATGAGACAATGGATGAAATCTTACTTTAATAATTTAATAGCAATTAGAGCTCGATATGCAATAAGAGATTTTGAAAAACGTGGTCCCGTTGGTAAGGATACAGCAGTATGGCGCGATTTCTTTTTAGATGCTACTAAAAATATAATGGGTTATCCATCATTCTTTTCTCAAAAAATATTTGGAATTACACATCCGCAAGCAAGAGCAGTTAAAAAATTCTTAGCAAAAGGTAGAGATTCGCTTTCTAATAAACAAAAGAATATTGTAAAAGATTTAGTAAGACAGATTGATGAAGACCATATTGCTAAGTCTGGTGGACCATATTTTGCATCTATGATGCCATTGACTCCCGCTGATTATAGATTTAAATTAGAAGAAATGCTAAAATCTACAAATAGATTAAAAGCATATAGAACTGGATATTATGCATTCAGTGATCAAAAAGCTGTACAGTTCCTAGAGAAAGTATCGCAAAAGTTATTTAATGGGGAAATTCCATTTTATAAAGACTTCCCTAAAGATCCAGAAGTACGTAAGGCTGTTATGACACGTATGGTACATAACTTCGGAATACTCGAAGGTAAATGGAACTTAATGACATTATTAGCAGCTCCTAAATCCTTTATAGGTAATGTTATGGGTGGTACTGAAAATATAATTGGATCCGCAGGAATGAGACATTTTAGAGGTGCGGTAAATAAATCACATTTATTAAATGAAGTATTTAAAGGAGCAGAGTTTGAAATTCCTGGTCCAGGTGGACAAAAAGTTAAGATTAAAATAGATAGTACTCAAAATTTGAACTTATGGTTAGAGACTATAGGTGTTATTGATACTTATATTAAATCTGAAATTGGCTTAGATCCTACATTTAAACCTGATAAAAATAAAAGATTTGCTGTAGCTGCAGGTAAGAAAATTAGTGCTTTATTTGGCCAGGGAAAGTTAAACGATAGATCATTAAAATTAACTTTACGTGAAGTAGCTAAAGATTATGGGGTAACAGATGCTGTTGTAAACAAAGCTGCTGCATTTATGAGAAAATCAGAGTTAATAAATAGAAGAAATGCTTTCTTAGCTCATTATTTAAATGCACGAGAAGTATTCCTTCCATTAACAGATATGTTACCTTGGGATAGTGAAGCATTGATAAGATTTGGTAAAAAAGGTCTAGAAGCTACTCAGTTCTTATATCATTCTGCATTTAGAACGAATTATTCTAATACTGCATTAGGAAAAGTAATGACAAGGTTTCAACCATTTGCTTGGAATTCAGTAAAATATAGACGACATGTATATCAAAGTGCTAAAATATATGGATTTAAACCAGGATCTCGTCCATTTGAACGATATCAGCGACAGGTTACTATGGATATGTTTGCCATGGCATTGGCTGGTATATTTGCAAGTTCAATATTTGAATATACACTAGCTCCTCCTATGGCTTGGATGCAAGATACTGCTCAATGGTTATTTGGCGATGAAAGAGATCGTGAAAGAGCATTCTTTAGTCAATGGCCTACTACAGCATTCGCTCCATTGCAGCCTATTACGCCTCCTATCGCGAGATATCCGTTAAATGTGATATCATCTATGGTAAATGGAGATTTAGAGAAATTTAGCCAATATTATGCTTGGACTTGGTTTCCATTTGGTAGATTAGCTCGCGATATGTACAGAAGTATACCTAATCCTGCTATGACAGTAGATTTTATGACAGGATTTCCATTACATGGAGTTCATAGAAAAGTAAGAAAATATATAGATGAAAAAAGAAAAGAAGAAGAGGCATTAGAAATATAATGAATCCACAGAATTTATTAGATATAATGATAAAAAGAGAAATGACCTCAGCTATTCCTGTAGCTACATCAGTTGCTGCCAATGCTATACCTCAAGATCCATTGGAAAATCAAAGACCGATTGATGGAAACTTATTATCTTTTATAAATAGTTCTGTTGCTATAGATGAAGACGCTAATATTTCAGCTAGGAACACACCTATAGGAGAAGCATTACAGATTATGCAAGAAGAGTATGGTAATCCACATATATATCAAAATGATCTAATTGGACAAGAGGTTTTAATAGATGGTAAATGGAAATATATTGCACCTGGTTTTAAAGATGATGAAAGAGATCCTTCTTCTCCTGGTTGGCCTCGTGATACAATTCAAATAGGGACTGGCAATAAGGATCATTATTTAGGAGAAATAGCACATGTGTTACAATATATGGACAAAACTCCAGCTGAACGTGATTCAATGAATCGAGAACATGCACAAGCAGTTAATAATGATCTTGTAATAATGACTAGCCCAATTGGTAAAGATACTGTTGATACTCAAAAAAGATATGATATTCCTGGTACACTTGAATACGAAGCCCACGAAATACTTGAACCAAAAGTAATAAAACGATTTGAAGGCTTATTAGATTCTTTAATGCAGCCATTAAATGTAGATTCGTTATTTAGGTAAACAGCTCCGCGCTCTATTTGTAATCCCTTTAAAAAACTTCTTCTAAATCGGAATTAGGTGGCTTTCGCCACCCATTCCTCATTTATCTCTCATCTTTATTCCCATATAAAGAGTATATCCTATTATTAATCCTACTATTGCCTTTTGGATGAGTAGTTCCAATTCCAACTTTGCCTCCTATAGTTGTGCGTCATGTGGGTCAGGTATATCAAATTCTTTACCACATTCATCGCAAGTTAAGCTTTCAGGTACATTAGTGTCCTTTTCTTCAGCTTGATAAGTTTTAATAGAATGTTTTGTTTTACAGAGTTTCTCTAATTCTTTTCTTTCCTGCTCCATTTGATAAAAATAATCTGCTTCTTCCCAATTGTTCTGTGTTTCCAATTCTATATAGTATGATTTCATTTTACCCATTAATTTTTCCTTATTTTTGATTGTTCATAATAGTATCGCCACATAGTTTTACCTTGAAACCACCACCAACCATTGCCGTTTTCTTTCAGTACTTTATCTCGTTCTTTTATATATTGTGGGTCGTCAGGTGCATCACCTTTATATGGCCAACCTTTTGCTGGGCATTGTTTCCAATTGCCTAAATCTTTAGAGTCTTTTTTCATATTCCTCCTTTATATACGACTATTTTAGTCTTATATATTTAATAATTCGAGGGTCACCTGGGAATCGGCTAACAGATGACCCTCATTGTGACGTACATAGGCTGTCACTTGGGAAATTTAGAGGATGAACAGTTAGACACAGTGATTTCCGCTTATACTGTATTTAGAATAACTATTCATCCTTCTAATTTCTAAGGACTCGGCATAGACGTCTATTCGTTGCCTGCAAACTGAGTTATCATTGAAAATGGGTATTAACATGATTCTGTAGTTTGTATCGTGCAGGACAACCGAGTCCCTATATTTTTGCTGGAAACATTTCAATGTCAGATCCATTGCGGACCTTCTTTAACTTAAACCAACCAAGTACAAGAATCACTGATTTGTTTCCAGCATAATTATTTCAAACTCCTTTTAACGCAGTCTGGACACCTGAGATCATTGCATCCGTACTTTGGGAATCCAGTGAGCTCTTTGTATCCTGTTGTTGCTTTGTTGTCTGATTCTGGGGTGAAATCCCATGTTTTTCCGCAACTTTTGCAGGAGTATGGTGATTTTGGTAATCTTTTTCCTGTTTTTGCTTGGTTGTAGAAATCTCTGACTTGTGGATCCATCCGTTTCCTTTCGCATGTTCATATTCTGCTATATGCATTAATCTAATGTAATCTCTAATTGTCATTGTATTACCAGAGTCAAACCAAGACATCGTCAATTCTGTCAAAACAGCACAATATGTTAATTCCATATAAGCTTTCTTTGGTGGTCTCCATTCTGACCATGGTAACCATTCAACTTGTCCTTTCGTTGGACCCCAATCAGAGAAATATTCTTTAAGATATTCTTCATTAGTCATTATACTTTACACTTAAAGATGAAAGAAGAACATCTTCTACTTCTTTAGTTGTACCAGTAACTGTTTTTGGTTTATAATTATTTCTAAGATCTACTAATGTGTCATGAGCTGCTTTATTATCAGTGATTTCTACATCATGATTTTCATTCCAAGCTTTAGATTCTTCATCTAAATTGTCCACTTTGTCACTTAAAGCTTGTAATGCATAGGTTAATGAATCATAAATATTCATCATTTTTTCCTCTTCTTCCTATATAGTTCAAGCCAATCATCGTAACGCATCACTATTAATGGTTCTTCACGATCACCTTTTATGACTTGTGCATTAACATTTTTATTAGGAATCATCCATTGTGCTATAGTTTTCCTGCACTTGGCCTGTATTTTAAAGTCAGTGTCAATTAATACATCAACTTCTTCATGCATTCCAAGTGCCGCACCATTAGATCCCCAAGCACGCTTACACTTTACACCTTTATCTTTTGTCATTAAAACGATCAATCGTTCAAAACGATTACCTTTTGCTTTACTTTTACTTGGCATTCTTTTCCTCAAGTTCTACTATTTTAGCTGCTAAATAAATAGCTAGGTCTAAACACTCTTCAAGAGATTCAATTAAACCGTATGTTCCATCTATTGGAATTTCGCGATTAAATGTCGTATTTCCAAGTTCTAATCTTGATTGAATCTTCTGAAGAACCTTCAGGTTAGACCCTTCAGGTTTCATCTGCTTGTTTTTTAATTTCATGAATTTTATCTAAGACTAAATTAACTTCTTGAGCTTTGTCATGTAATTTTAAATGTGTATATACTTGTTTGCATGCATTTAAGCAATCAAGAATAACATCTCGTTCTTTGTCAGTAGCAACATATGTTAGCTTATTTTCCATCTATAAATCTCCTTATAAATAGACTCCATTTCCAAATACTGAATGTAATGCTTGTTTCCAGACTTAAAAATGAAAATCCTATTGATAAATGACTACCTTTATGGTTATTATGCATAACAGTGAGACCAAATAGTTGCAAAAATAGCAATTTCAGTCCCACTGTACTGTCAAGATTTACACCTTCGATGTCAATTAACCATTTCATGATACACGTAATCTTGTCTTTTTAGGAACTTTTGCATATTTAGTAGTCCCGCCTGCCTTTATTACGTGATTTCTTAAGCCTCTTTTATCAACGGATTGTATTAATTTGATATATTCATCAGGAATTTCGTTTTCATCAGTAATTTCCAGTTTACCATCACCTTGGACAATAGTATAACTATCAGTTTTCGTCTTAATTTGGTTATTCCCACTCTTGTTTGGCGTTCCCATGAGATCTACCATAGAAATAATCATTCCTTTGAGTCTTTCTCTAGCATTTTTCATAGAGCTTTTCTTGTTATTTAGGGATTTTATATAAGAACGATGAGTTTCAAGCATACTATTGATTGCATTTTCATTTTCATCTAATTTAGATAGTACCCAATGGATATTATCTGTCTTAGCTAATGCTAAATTGGCTAGTTCTTTCAGACCTTTGTGCAGATCTTCTTCTGTAGCATCGTCAGGTCTTAGCTCTGGGAAATCTAGCATCTCTTGCAATTCGATGAAAGTATCTAGTATTTGATATGTCGTCACTTGTCCTTTGTCAGATGTTTTCAATGTTTTCATTATTAATCCTATTGTTGTTTAAACCTAAAATTCTTAGGATCATATGTACAATTGATAACAAATTTACCTTCATCTCTAGCTTTTAGACTAGATATAACACGAGTTAAGCTGTCCCGTAATCCTGTTATAGATATCACTTTGTCAGCTTTTTGTGCTATTGACGATGAATGTTTACCTGAATGCACATCTAACGATCCACCTCGTGCGTCTGATTTAGTAATATGTGATACTCCAATCAAAATAATGTCTTGCTGGGTAGCTACAGCTCTTAATTCATCAATGATCATGTCCATTTTTAATGTTTGATCTTTAACATAGCTGTTAACCTTTAAACAGTCAATTGTATCTATTACTAATACTGCTGGATTGACTTCAGCCACCAATTCTTTGACTTTATCTAGTGCTGGTGGGACCCATCCAACTGTAATATGTTTTATTTGAGATGACCATGCATTATTTTCCACTTTATAATGAGCATCAACTTCTGTTTTGGATTTACCCGTTGAGATCTGAATGAATCTTCTGTACATCAGATCAGGACTTACTTCTAATGAAAGAAATAGTATGTTTAAACCAATTTCAGCACACAGGTTCTGAACCCATGCTGTTTTACCCATACCAGTATCTCCATAGATGATAATCATTTCACCTGGATACATCCAATAATCTTTCTCTAATCTATATATATTAGCAAGATTGATTGATTGTTTAGTATGGTCCCGTCTTACAGCATCAACATACATACGCTCAAGCTCTTCAGAATTAGCTATAGGTGTGATTATGTCACCACCTTGGATCTTTTGCTTATAATAAATACATTTTTTATCACAATATTTATCAAATAAGAAGTCATGACATCCGAATCGATAACCTTTATTAAAAGTATCAATAGTATGCCTTTCTACTTCATAAGCATTCATAGTACTGAAGAGTTGTGTGTTTGCACTAATTATATACTGTAGCGGAACACCTTTTCTCATAAAAGCGGAAGTAATACGCATAATCTTGTTATGTCTTGAACCCTCTACAGGTCCTTCAGCGATCATTTTCTGTACACATGTAACTACGCCACTATAGTCTTTTTCCATTTCTTCAGGGCTTACCAATGTTGTCTTTGGCTTAGCTCTTTCTATAGTTTTTAGTAGCTGCGTAACAACAGATCCACTTACTTTAGGATAAGAAAAATTAGATCTTGGCTCTTTAGCCGTTTCTTTTATCTCTTCATAAGATAATTTAAAGATCTCTTGTATAGTAAATGGTGTTTTATAATATTTAAAAGATGTCTTTTCATTTGGTGTATAACCTAAACGAATTAACCTAGATCCATCATAAATATTATCTGATTCAGGAAAATAATGTTGCATTGTAGACTTAACAATTTCTGGCAAGTTATTACCTGGTTCTAAGCCAAATATGTCTGGAATAGCTATATGATAACCAGTTCCAGAAAACCACGGTTTTATAGAATTTGGATCCAATTCATACTCATTAATCATTCTATCGATTACATCTTTAGTCTTTTCGTGAGTATGTTCATCAGTATTATCACCTTTATCAATATCAAGTATGATTTGATCAAGATAATAATTTCCTCTATAATTCTTTATTGTTTTTCTTATCTCAAAATGTTTTAAGATTTCTTCATCAAAAGAATATAAAGTTCTGAATAATGGTCCTGTATGTCTTTTTATTGTTTCAGATAGCTCAGCCACAGGAATTATGATACCCCTGTGGCCTGGATGATCTATCGCAATTTCGACATATCGATTCTCCGAATCAGCCATCTGGATTGTCTATCTCCTGGACGTTTTGCATTATGTACTTTCACAACACCTGCTGTTTTTAAATAACGGAAAGATCTTTCAATGGTACTAACAAGATGTCTTTTACCATATCTGTCACTTATCCATGTACGGGCACTTTCGAATTCATCTGTTGTAATATATGGATTCATAGCAACCCTTTCGTTTAACCAATAAGTTAAAGCTCTATTAATGGTCAATTAAAACTCATCCAATTTAGATTCTGAATCTTCATTTTCCCAAGTCATATCAAGAGCACCATTAGCTTTTGAACTAGTTGAATTACTTGTCGCTGATTTAGCATCAGGGACATAGTCTCTAACATATTCTTTATCTACTTGAGATAAGAAATAATCTTTCCATTTTTGATTATCTCTTTTAACATGAGCTACTTGATTCCAAGATTTACTTTTACCATCAGCTTTACGATAAGATAGTAATTTTACAGTTGTACCTTTGGCTTTTTCAATACATATTGGATTGATTTCACCTCTTTCCATTGCTTCAAGAGTAGCTTGTAATTCTTCTTTTCCACCTAAAGCATCTTCTTGTAAAGCATTACATGCTTCAAAGAATCCACGCACTTTAAATGTTCCACCCCAATCTGTAACTACTTCTTTTGTAATGGTATTACCTTCTTTATCTTTTTCTTTAACTAATTCTTTTCTAAAGTTACCACCCATATTGAAAGTACGTTCCCAATCGTTCTTTAGAAGACGAAATTTGACTTCAATTTGAAGATCATTTACCCAGCCTTGATTAGCTGATTTCTTACTACCTGATCTGTTAATAACTTCAATAACTTCAGCTTCGTCAATAAAAATACTATCACCCATATAACCTTCTATACTTTTCTGACTTCCGCTTGTTGTGCTTAAGCTTAATGGCATTATTTCTTCTCCTTATAGCTTAGAATTTCTTGTTTAACCGTTTCATAATCAAAGAGCATTTCTTTTTGAGCTAATGGTCTTAATCTAGATCCAACAGCTCTTTCATCATATCCTTCAAAACTGATGTGACTTTTCCCTGATTCTTTATTAATTGATGAATATCCAATTACATCTGCTTTTGCAGTTAAGGCATAACCTAATCCACTTGGTAAAGCAGGCATTAATTGGGCTTTGCCATCTGTAATGGCAGTTTGCTTGGCATGTGAAAGGAGCACTAAGGTAGATCCTGTTCTTTTCATTAGACGCTGTAATCTTAAAATAATATCAAGATTTTTAGATCTCGCTAATCTCCAGTCCTTACCATAGTTTTGTCCATCGCCCATTTCAGCGATATTTAGTTCTTTTAGTACTGTTTCTTCAATCCATTTGTTGATTTCATCTACTGTATCTACAACAAGAGTATCATATGGTAATTTTTCCCATTTATCTCTTAAGAATGCATATACTTCAGCTAAGGAATATACTTTCATAGGTTTACCTTTATCAGGACCTGTTCTATGTACATATCCTCTGGCTTCAGGTGGTACTAGTTCCATGATCTTTTGCCCATCTTTTACTACAACTTTACCATCAACTTTTTTAACGCGTGTTGGTGGATTTAAACAAGTTACAGTAACACTATTGGCATCAGGAACAAAGTCTGCACCTAAATCTGCATCGATGATTAGTGTGCCATCAGTGCCTTTATCACTCCATTTTGAAGCAGCACTAGTTTTCCATGTCTTTGGTTGACCAATGAAAAACCAAGTAATACCGTCAGGTAATTGAGATGACATTTCTTCTACAGATTGATTTTTATTAATCT
>VTLG01005695.1_pt1 | contig 55997 bp, 76 predicted proteins | sample 4694571 | NCBI WGS metagenome assembly VTLG01 (sample SAMN12604809, study PRJNA352737) | marine metagenome | biome: ENVO:00000447; feature: ENVO:00000209|ENVO:00000569|ENVO:01000036; material: ENVO:00002151; isolation source: viral sequences binned using virsorter ... | reverse complement strand
GCTAGTGCCTCTTCTCTATCCATAGCTCTCTGCATCAAATCCCTATCTTCCTCCTGTTGTGCTTGGGAGGGTACTGATTCCTGTTCTTCAAACCCAAAAAAACCTACATCTGTAAAGTCTTCAGTATTAGGATTACCACCAGTCTGAAGATTCTGTATACCTGCTATACCTCCTCCACCAGCATAACCACTCCCAAAACCTAATTGCTCCAAGAAGCTGCCCAACCAACTGTTCTGAAACTCTGTACGGGGAAAAGGATTTTCCTTTAAATATTCTTCTTCATATTTCTGTCCTTCTCCCTTAATTTCTGTATCAGCAGGAAGATATACTGGAACATCTTTTATGGCTTTGTGTGGTATCTCACGATAAGGATTCCAAGGTTCAGGATTGTCCCACACTCCGAAGCCAGAACTTCCGTATACAGGAGGCATTTGTTGAGCAGTAGGGATAATAAAATTAGGTTGCTCTTCAAAGTACTCAGGAAATATTTCTTGATGTAGTCCTAGATCAGGTGATCTTCTACTTTCTTCTTCTGTAAAACCCAACGCTGGTGCTACCAGTTCCTGAAAGCTCTGTATCTCATTTATATCTTTAACACCCAATTCTGGTTGTCTTCTTATTTGTTCTTGTATTATCTCTTCCGAAAAAATATCCCTGCCGGGTCGATTACCATTTGCCATTAGTTTAAATCCTGCCAAGAAGTTTCTGCCCCTAGACTAACATACCCTGCAAACTTCCCTCTGCTTGCTATATAAGCTATGTTACCTGCTTGAGGTCGCCCAATGCTTGTTATACATACCACACTAAAAATATTTGTAGATGGTTTTGCATCCACCTGTGAATCCCTTTGTTCTAAAGTATTTACCAATACCGCACCCCACTGTTCCAGTAACTGATAAAATTCCTGTGCTGTATATTCTCCAATCCTGACGAGGCTACGAAGTTGTGGGTATCTCGCCATATCTTATCGTAGCCCGTCAGGTTGTAATGAAAGTCTCAGTGAGCCATATCTCCAGCTAGTCCCTGCTTCTCCTGAAGAAACCCGAACAATAGCTTGCCTTCCTCTTGCCCTAAAATCAACTTTCTTAGTTGTAGGAGATATAGTAAATGGTCCTTTTTTAATTTGATCATTTACAGGAAAATTCTGTACAGTTATACTAAAGCCTAAATTTCCTCCAGATAAGGTAAAGTCTGGTATTAATCTGTCTGCAAATAGCAGGTTCGTACCATCGGGATTAATCTCAAAAACAGCAGACTCAATAAAAGATGTCTGTGCCACACCATTAGCTGTAAATATTCCATCTGGTTCGTTATTATAAAAGAATGAAGAAACAGAAACTCCTGTAGTTATTGTATTATCAAAAATAATCTTATCGAAATATGTTGTATTGATACCTGTACCATAATACCAAGCCTGTTCTTCTGTATTAAATATAACGTACCTATCACATTCTGTAGAATCTGAAGAAGGATATAACCAGATCACTTCCTTAAATTCAGAATTAATTCCAGCATAAACCTTATCTTTATTTGTAATATTAAAATCATCGAAGATATATCTTCTTACTGTACAAGGAAGATTCTTTACTCTACCATCAAAGAGATAGAAGTTATCATCTCCCATCCAGTAAGATATACCATCATAATCTACTGCTGCATGAGGAGCAATCAATCCACAGTTGCTTCCCATCTGTGTAAATGAGAAGGTAAAAGGTGGTCCAACAAATTGCATACCCCATACAGAATTGTCTGTCCAAATCATAATTGAATTACGAGATTTTGTTGCACCAATAATTTCTGTTCCATCAGCCAGAATATTTTCTCCTGAAGTGGAACTAATAGAGGGAGTAAAATTATTATAATTATTTTGATCAGCCCACCTTACCAATAAGGGATTATATGTTCCTGTTGCATACTCATTACTTCCTAAAGAAATTAAATGTCTGTCATTAGGAGACACAACAATGTAGTTATTAATTGAAGGAGAAGCACTTACAAATCCTGCTCTTGGAGGAGTTGAGCTTCTGGTTGAATCCCAGAAATATATCCTGCCTCCTCTTCTACAAGCAAGAATGTCTTCTCCCCAATTATCTAATGTCCATTGAGTAATCCTTGTCACAATATTAGATGAGCTTGCAGCCTCACTCCATGCCCTGACTCCAGTTGTAGAAACTCCTGCATTATAAACTCCTGCTCCATATCCTAAACCCTGAATAGCTACATCTGTTCCTGTAGGTAAAAGATATTTTAATGTTGCTGTTCCTACCTTGCTTTGTGAAGCATTGGCTGTAACAGAAGCATCAAAAGAAAACTGGTTATCTCCTAAAACAGATACAGCAAATGTCCCACCTGTTAAATCTATTGTTCCCCCAATTGTTGTGGCAGAGGTAAATGTAATAAAATCTCCTGTCTCTGCACCATGACTTGAAACAGAAACAGATACTCTAGTGGAACCATCAACAGTATAAAAGCCATTATTTGTTCCATCAACTGTAACCACAGCAGAAACATTAGTTCCTACAGAAACCTCTTTAATAGGTGTAATATCCAAGATGGAATTATCATTGTATTCGTATAACTTTTTCTCTGTTCCAAAAGAAGCAAATTTAAATGTATCGTTATCTGACCAAGCAAGCAAATCTCTTCCTGTTCCATCAAAAGAAGAAGTTGATCTCTTGGAATAACCCCTTAAATTTTCTGGTCTTCCCTGTCTAAACCTAATTTTATTACCGTCATACCATGAACCTTCTTCAGCATACTCTGTAGACTCACGGTTAATTCCCGGTCTAAAATTTAATTTAGCTAATCTAGATTGTGTAGACATTTAAATTAACCTATCCAAATTCCTTCACAAGAAGAGAATCTACTGCTGAAGTTTCTCTCACATTATAAATAAGCAGGTCTACTGAATTAATAGACGTACTGAGTGTAGGAGTACTAGCTGCAGGAAATAAATAAGAGGCTCCAAAAGAAGCAGTTCTACTTCCTGTACCATCCTGAATAATATAAATATGTCCTGTCTGTCCTACTGTAGGATTGGAAGGACTTCCTAAAGTTCTATTTCCTCCTAGTGTAACAATGAAATCATTACCTGTACTAAAATCTACATCAATAGAAGCTGCGTCAGTCAATGTTGTAGGAGTAGAAATAAAAGGTCCAGAGAAAGTTGCAGTAGATGTTGCAGCAAAAGCTCCCTCTACACTTACCACAGAAGTAAAGGTTTTCTTTCCTGTAATTGTTGTATCTGTAGATGTGGGAACATATCTAATATCTGCTAAAGAAACAGGAATAAGGTTTGCATCTCCTGTACCAAAATCTAAATCTGCTGCTGTACCAAGCCCTAGTCCTTTAGCATTAAATCCGTATACAGAAACAGCATCACAAAAAGCTACTCCAGCCATACTTGCTACCACAGTCATTCCTGTACCACTTCCCGTTTTTAGAGTAATAGTACTGCTGCTTTGTCTTACAGTCTGATCATTAATGATGTAGAATTTTGAAACAGTAGGTATTGTAATATCAATATTTGCACTTACAGTTCCTACAAATTCCAGAATAGCTGATCTTGATTGATCTGTAGTTCCATTATTTTCAGATAATGTAATATTAGCAGAAGAGCAGGAAACAGTAGTATATGCAGCTAATGCATCATCCAACATATCAATAACATTAGCATTGAGAATAGTTCCCCAACTGTTAGGATTTTCTCCATCTGCCTGTTTTTCTAACCTGACTCTAGATGTAAATGTACTTGCCATGTTTTATTCCTCAGTAATATTTTTGTTTGGGCGAGGCTGGTCTTCCTCTTGCTATAGTATAAGCGACAATTGTATTTTCGTCATCAACTGTTCCTAAAGATAAAGCAACTGATTCAGTCTTAAGATAATCTACATAAGTAATCACAATAGAATATACTACAAACATAGAAGGTTTGGATAACATTCTACATTCATCAGCATGTACCTTTTTCTTGAACAGAAGCATAATTTCTGGAAGTCCTCCTCTAGTATCAACCCCAACCATCTCCATAATATCTTTTTCATCTTTACAAACTGCTCTAACTATAATATGATCACCTCTTTTCCAAAGAGGCTCTGGAGCTTGAAATCCTTCTTGTGCTAAACTTGGAGTCGAACAATATAAAAATACCCCTAGTAAACTACTAAATAAAATATATTTTAATTTTGTCATCTAATATACTGCTCCTATAATTATCCGCTTCGTGGATTTTTAGGCCAGTCATAAAAAACTGCTGCTTTATTTCCAGCATCTAACATCTCTTGTGTAAGAACTGTCATTGCTTTTAAATTATCTACACTATCTTTTTCATCAATAGCAGCCTCTAATTCTGCAGCTTTAGCTCTTAGATCAGTTCTCCATTGCATTAAATCAGCAGGAGGTTCCTTATCTATATCAGCCTTTCTAATAATAATCCAGTCTGTCTTTCCAAGTTCAGAAGAAAGAACAGAATTAACTTGTGCTTTCATATTATCTTTTATAAAACTTACAGTTCTTTCATTTTTAGTTTGTGTAATGTTTACACTATCCTCTCCTATAACAGGAGAACCTTCGGAACCAGTATAAAACATATCATCTTGATACTGTCCTGAGTAAATATATGGAAGAATACCTATAGCTTTTCTCTCTGCATCTGTCCAAGCAGATGAAAAAATACTTCTAGGATATTGAATTCCACTTAAAGTTAAAGGTCTAGGATTATTAATTGTTTGAATAATCTTACCTTCAGAAATAACTGCCCACATCTGCTAGTTTCCTTTCTCTGTTTATCGTCCATAGATGGGAGGAAGTGTACCTCCACCACCAATGTCTGCCATTGCCAAATAAATAAAAGCATTCCCAGACCCGTTAGGACCAGAATCTCCTACTCTTATTTTAAAACCTTCTGCAAGAATATCTATGTTATAAGGAGTTCCACTTGCTCCTTGCGTACCGTCTCCTTGAGCAGAATTTAAATTAGCAAATAGAACTGAAGAAAGAACGCCGGGATTATATGTTTGTGTAGCTGTATCAATAATACCCCAATCTCTGGCTACACTTGCATTTTTCCATATAAAATATCTTGGCTTAAATCCTGTATAAATAAATGGGCCATTGGCGTTTCCAGTTCCTGTGTAACCCCCTACTTTGCACACCCCGTCCACTGATCTAAAGCAATATGCTATCATAGCTGTAGAGCTTTGGTTTGTTTCAGCAGAAGTCCCTAGACTGACAACAGTTGCTGTTGGTGCTGTACTATTATAAAGAGTTGCATCTGCTACAAATGCTACGGTACTATCTAATCTCAGAGAACCTGAAGCTGGACTACTATTAGCATCTGCATGATAAACATTCCAGTCATCACCTCCGGGCAACTCCCTTATTATTACCATCTCTGGTGCGCCACCTAATCCATGTCCAATTGTTGTATTTGATCCAGTACCAGTGTAACCTACTATACTAAAGTGATCTGCACCAGCAACACTAGTAGTACTATTGGTGTCTCCATTTTCATTAGTACTTGTGGTATTGCCACCTAACCATTGCCAAGATACAAACTTTTCTGTATTTGTATTAACCTGATCTAAGTTACCAACAGTAAAACCATCAGAGCCAAAGGCAGTAAGTCCTTCTGATTCTGTAGTCTCAGCGGTAGTAGTATCAGATTCAATCTGTTTGGTAGTTCCTCTTACAGCATCGTACAGTGCATGAGAATCAGATTGATCCCTGTTTTTAATCCAAACAAAATCTGGCTGAAAACCTGTACCAGTATTAGCCTTTCCTCCAGAACCAATTGCAGTTCCATTACCTGTATAAAGAACTGGATTAAAGTAATCTATACCTTGATAAGTTGGTGCAGTAAGCTCTGAAGAAGTTATTTCTCCGAAACCAGAAGGAACCGATGCAAGATTCCAAGTAGAACTAGGAAACTTTAAAGAAACAGTTCCTGTATTTGTGTCCAGTGCAGGAGTTATTTTGGATGGAACAGAGGTAACTGTTGGATTTGAACCAGCAGCAGGATCACCAGAACTAGCCCATGTAACTGTGGTAGCACCAGAGGCAATCCTACCAAACCAGAATTTAGAATTATCTGCATCATATGCCATTGCAATTCTATCATTTGTAGCCCATGTAAATAAAGCTGATCCTTCTGTACTGTCGTTTACAACCTTTCCATCATTTTGCATTCCCCAGCTTAATGCTGTTCCTCCACAAGCAGCATCTAAGAAACTGCTTGATTCTGCAAAACCAACTCTAGCCGATGCCACACTGTCCCAGTTTGCTTCCCAATACCATTTCCCAGTTGTTGGAATACCTAAGTTTACTCTCATACAGGCTAGGGTGGTCCCAGAACCAGCAGAGATAAGATTACCTGCTGACAACGTAGGTAGTGTATCATCTGAGTGATCAATATAATTTATAGTTGGATACATTTTACTTGGTGTATTTGGAGATTGGTTGGCAGAAGCTATACTTGATAAAGAGAAATCATTATTATTAGAACTTTCGTCATTTCCTAAATCAGAAGAATCATCAAAGGAAAGCATAAAACTATTACCACCTGCAGTAGAAGCTAGTGAAGTAATATCTGAATCTGATTTAGGTGAAAATTCAGAACCATTAGTTCCAAAGGTAAAAGCATCCAGAAAATCTGTTACAGCAACATCTCCGTTTTGAATTGAATCCCCATCCAAGAAACATATCTGTGCCATATATGCATTAGCATAAACAGAAGATGTTCTTGAGCGTCTTCCAATTTCATTTGCCTGATCATTATTCCAGTATGTCTCTCCAGCAGAAGAAGGATAAGCAGCACTACCAGTGCTTAGAGCCATTGCAACACCATTAATATAAATACTGATACGATCAGTTTCAGAACCTTCATTAGAATCGTAAGATATAAGTGCATGATACCATGCAGTATCTCTCAATAAGGCTGTTGTATTTATATTCATTGAAGCATTGTCATCCTGCACCATTAAAACGGTACTCGTAGTTGTATCCATTGCTACTCTAAATTCAGAAGTTCCGCTATTAGCAGAAAAGAAAACCATTTCTGTACCAACTGAATTTAATTCAAACCAAAATGATAGAGTCCAACGTGTTCTATTTCCTGCAGACCCCGGAGTTCTTGTTAAGTAATCAGCAGAACCATCAAGCCATATTGATTTGGGTATAAGACCACTATTAAAAGTAGTTGTTGTGGATTGTCCACCTGCTCCTAAAAGAAGATTGTTACTAAATACACTCATTATGAATATGCCTTTGTTAGTAAAGCTTGGACATCTGTAGATGTATGAACTATATAATCTAATCTATCAATTGCATTTCCATCTGTTGACAAGGTAGGTGCTTCACCTCCTGCAAAATCCCAACTACTTCCATAAGCAAGAGTTTGAGAACCTGTTCCATCCTGTACAATAAATATACTTCCTACCTGTCCTGCAACACAATTCGTTGGATTATCTAGTGTTCTGTTTCCTGCCAGTGTAACTGTAAAGTTTTGTCCTGCATTAAAATTTATAGAAATGTTTGTTCCATCTGTTAGTGCATTAATATCTGCAACTGCTGCAGTTTCTATTCTTAGGTTTTTTCCAAGAAGAGCATTGGTTCCTATGGCAACAGCACTAACATAAAAATCTGTTCCTGATACAGTTCCTGTTAGAGTTCCTCCTGCCAGAGGAAGGTGATTACCTATGCTTGTAGCTAAAGCTGCAGAAGTAGTAGCGATAAGAGTGTTTGTAGTTCCTATACTTGTGGCTAGGGCTGCAGAAGTAGTAGCTATAAGAGTGTTTGTAGTTCCTATGCTTGTAGCTAAAGCTGTAGAGGTAGCAGCAACACGGGTATTTGTAGTTCCTATACTTGTTGCTAAAGCAGAAGAGGTTGCCGCAATAAGTGTGTTTGAGTTACCTATACTTGTAGCTAGTGCAGCAGAAGTAGCTGCAAGCACAGTATTAATAGATGTTATCGCATTAATATTAGTTGTGATATTTGTATTAGAATTACCTATGCTTGTGGCTAAAGCTGCAGAAACAGTAGCTAGTTCCGCATCAGTAGCAAAGCCACTACCATCACCTATAACAGAATTAATAGATGTTATTGCATTAGTATTCGTTGTAATATTTGTATTGGAATTCCCTATACTCGTTGCTAGGGCTGCAGAAGTAGTAGCTATAAGAGTATTTGTAGTCCCTATACTGGTTGCCAGAGCAGCAGAAGTAGCAGCGATAAGAGTATTTGTAGTCCCTATGCTTGTTGCCAAAGCTGCAGATGTTGCTGCAAGAACTGTATTAACAGATGTAATTGCTGCTTTATTAACTGATGTTAAAGCACTAACTGCAGCTACATCACTAGTACTTGGAATAGCACTCCCACCAATATAAATCTGTGTTGTAGCATAGACATTGGCTGCTGAAACAGCCCCAGAAAATTCTGCTGCTACACCAGAAACCTTTGTTGTAAAACTCCCTGTCCCTGCGACAAAATTAGTTGCGCTTAAACTTGTTGTAAATCCACCAACTACACCAGCTAAATTCGTTGAAACAGAGACTGTTCCAAAACTTTGATTAGTCTGTAACTGAATAACTCCTTCTTTAGTTATTCCTGCAGAAGGATCAGTTGCCACCCCTGTTCCTGTCCCATAGGTAGTTGCTGCACCTACAGAAGTTAATGTACCAGCAGCAGAAACAAATTCATTTAATGCAGAAACAGAAGCTGTTAGTGCGACACCGCCAATTTCAAAAGTTCCGTTTACATTCACAACAGCATTACTCAATTGAAGGGCAGAGTTTGTACCATCACCACTTTCAATTGTTCTTACTGTTGAATCAATACCGTCATTAGTAGATACAGCTACTTTTAAAAGTTGCTTATATGTATTAGCTATTTGTTTTCCTGTTAAGTCAGTCATACTTGATTCCAATCCGTAGCTTCATTTTCCCATAAAGTTGTAGCAGCATTCCAAGTTATATTTCTTCCACCAGTATCTGGTCCTCTAGGATTTCTTATTGCTATATTATCTTTTACATTAGGAGATTTATTTAAAGGACTATTTTTTAAATCATAAGCACCTTCCCAATCTTCTGGACATACCAGCATCCCATAACTATTCATTCTCATAACTCTATGAGGATACTGAAATCCACAAATATCACATATAGCTAATGCTCTTTTATTTGTAGCCATTAATAAATATTAAGCTTTGGTAATAGATACATGCTTGCTCTCTCTTTGTCTTCAACCATAGCTCTTGCAAGAAGCTCTTCATAATTTCCTTTTAACATTGCTATTCTTCCATCTGCAACCAGAGGACGTTTCATAGACATATAATAAGCTAGACCACAAGTTAAAGGAGGAAGAAATCTTTTTGGAAGATCAGCATTCTGACCTTCAGATTTATTTACATCTTGAAGTTCACTTATCTTTTCTATCTTTAAAACATCTGTAGAATTTTCTGGTATGGGCCAGATAAAGACTGTAGGTTTACTTTGATTACGTTTAATAGTATATTGACTAGCTCTGCCAGTTTGTCCCTTTTGAGGAATATGGAGATACTCTTCAAAAGAAATTCTTGTGGCAGCGATATCTACATTGTCTCTATTTACAATAAGCTGAAGGGCATCTATTGCAGACCCATCCAGATCATAAGATGTAACACTAGCAGACACAGTAACTAGAGTAGTTTGTGTAGACCACAAAAGAATACCTCTATTCTGCCAGTCTTTTAACATAAGATTAATTGATCTTCTGGCAGAGGCTGGCTCATGACCAAGAGTTTGCTGACCCCCAATCATTTCCATTGCTTCCTGTATAACTTCATCTATATCCAGATCAAAATTATATGTTCCTGATAAAGCCATTAATCTAGACCCGTCTACCCTTTCCTAATCCTCTTAGTGCTGCTCCTGCTCCTACAACGCCACCCCTACTAAATCCATAAGTTCCTTTAGGCTTTCTTGTAGCTTTAGCTACTTTTCTTCTACCTGCCTCAGACATTTTCTTACCAGCTTCTTTACCTCTGGTCATGCCTAACTGCTCATCTTTTCTTGCATTATAACCCTGTTGCATTTTCCCGCCTCTGGCATATTTCTTACGTTTAGCCTCAGACATAGTGCCTGATCTTGATTCTTCTGCAGGAGACAGTCCTACACGACTCATTTTCCTTGGCATAATTGTTCCCCCTCCTTTTCTTTTAATACGAGGACCAGCTTTTATTTCACTGTTTTCTTTGTTCACTGCTTGTTCAAGCAAATTCTTTGTAGATTCAATTTTATTTTTTACTTTAAGACTATCAGAAATTCTCTGAGCAGGAGTTTTAGATGTATCTTTTAAAATAGTCTTCACTTGTTTTTTTAATTGCTTAATTTTTTCTTTGTGTTTTTGTTGAGCTTTTTGAGCAGCAGCAATATTTCTTTCATTTTGCCTGCTACCTTTAAGAACTTTATTAAGATAACTTTGTTCTCCTACAGTTACCTCACCAGCCCGTCCTGTATCGACATCTTGTAAAGCTTTGCTACTGCCCTGTTCTACCATCTCCCCTCTTTCCATTGTATCAGCAATTCTTCTTTGTTCGCTATCACCACCAGCCAACAGATTTGGGTTTTCACCTATCCTAGATTTTCCACGAACTGAAGTCCCTTCTTCTCTAAAAAGCGGTCCCTCTCCCCCTCCGTTTTTAGGAGCAACAATTTTTTCAGCTTTTCTTCTTCCTACGCCCTCTTCCTTCATAACTCTTTTAACTTCTTCAGAAGGTGGTGTAGTATACCTCTTAGTTGGCTTTCTTTTTCTTGGCTTTAATTTTTGAGAAACTGATTTAAATACTTTTCTTCCACCTGCCATAACTATGTTCTCCTTTTCATTGTAGCACCCCAACCACGCATAGCTTTTCCTACACCTCTTGGTTTAGAAGCTGATTTTCTTTTGGTCTTTTTAGATTTAATTGAACCGCCTTTTTTCTTTAAGGTTAAATGTCCTCTTTCTACCATTTCCATTACATCTGCAATGTGGTCATTAGTGATTCCTCCTTTTCCACCAATCCCCATTTTTTCAGCAACTCCCTCTGCTGTATCTGTAAATTGTCCTATATCCTTTGTTTCTCCTTTATGAGTAATTCCTTGTAATCCCTGCATAACACGCCTTCTAACTTGTGCTGGACTTTGTTCGCTTCTAAGAGGAGGAGGTATTTTTGAGCTAGGCGGTCCTTGTTCAACACGTTGTGCAAAAGGAACACTTTCTGGTCCTGTCTTTATTCGTGTCATCTTTGATCCCCCCGTAGTATCAGTATCAGAAACCCAATCTTTCTTCTGATCTTTTAGAAGGTTTGCTAACTCACGCTGTTCTGCTTTAGATCTTTTTTTACCATCTACATAACGGAATGTTCTATTTTCTTTTCTTCTTGGTTTTCTTACAGTTGTTTCAGTAAATCTTTGTTCTGGAGTAAGTTCTCTTCTTCTCTGTGTTTCTTTCAGCTTCTCTGCTCTGGTAAGTGGCTTTGCAAGCTTAGCTTTGGCTTTATCTTTCTTTCTAGCAGCAATAATTTCTTCAGCTTCTCTTCTTCCTACGCCCTCTTTCTCCATAACTTCTTTAACTTCTTTAGAAGGTCTACCTCTAATTCTTTTTCTTCCTCTTGAACTTTTTCCACCAATAACTTTTTTTGCTACTTCTGCTGCTATCTTTTTTTTCCTAGCCATAATATTAATCCTTATAGGTTATTTCTTTACCGGGTTCATAGTCTACAACGACATCCTGCTCTGGTCCCTGAACTGCTGGTCCCTTTCTTGCAGCACCAAAACCTTGCCCCGTTGGATTACCTGTAACTTCTTTCATAGCTTTTTCATAAGCTGCGTAACCTTTCGCATCATATGAATAATGTTTCCCTTTAAATGTAGGCATTTAACTTCTCCCTCTTTTGTTCATTCTACCTAAAGTCATAGCAAGTCTAGCACGTTGTCCTAATTTTCCCGGCTTTTTTGCAGCAGCCTTTAATCTCCCTTTAGGAATTGTTTTTCCTTTTGGAATACCCATAGATTGTCTTAAAGCTCCCGGCTTCTTTATTGCCCCTTGTATCCAATTTTTTTTAGATACAGACCCACCAGTTGCCCTTTTAACTGTTTTTGTATTTTTACGCATTTTTCTATTTCCTCTCAGTTCTCTTGGAATATCACTTCTGCTAATTGTCATCAGGGAGAACCCTGTATAATTGGATCAGCAGAACCTGCAGGACTTGCGGCAACTGCCATATCGTCTTGCCTTGTTCTTCTGGCTTGATTTCTTAATCCATCGATAGCTGTTTTAAATTCTGCTTGCCAGATAGGAACTGTATCAAAACTTTTATTGAAAAGAGAAGCTTCGATCATGCAAGCATAGAAGAGTGCATCGTAACAAAAATCAGAAAAATAGTTGTTAGGAGCAGCAGATGTAAGGGTCGCAGGTCTGGAAACATGAAGCACCTCCCCATCATAAGTTGATGTCGGTGTAGGAGCTAGGTAAATAGCTGTGTTATCTCTCATTGCATAATATTTTGGCTGTCCTACGGAAGCACTTACATAGGGCCAAAAATCATAAATAAATTCTTGTGTTCTTGGAAGTAAACTAATTCTACTGTTTGCAGTTCCTACAGGAGCAGAGACAGAAGCAGATACAAGAATATTAAAGTTTCTTACAATCCTTGTTCCACTTGGTAAAGACACAAGAGGATTATTAGCTGAAACAGCTATTGAAGTAAATGTATTTAATCCGTAGTCATCCAGTTGTGTGACTAAGCGATTTTCTGCCTTATTAATAAAATACTCTATGTGAGTAGTAAATTCTGTTCCATCATTTTCAGCAGTATTTTGAATATCTGTTACAAGTGTAGAATAAGAAGGCATATAGTTTACCCATAAAAAACGGTTAGAACGGCGGCACTTGAAGGTGCAGAAACTTTAATTACACCACTAGCTTTTGGTCCATAATCTCCTAAATAAATATCTGCTCCAGCTACAGCTTTAAACTTTGTAACAGCACCAACAGTATTAGAGGAAACACCTCCTGCTACATTAACTTGCTTCTCGCCAGTAATTAAATATGTTCCTGCTACATCAGCATACAAAGCATATATTCTTGTAAAAGAGTCATTGGTATTACTTGAATTCAAAGTAACTGAAGTTGTAATATCAACAAGCAATCCACTTCCAGTTCCACCACCATCAACCATTGCGGTTTTAATATTCGATGACATATTTTATCCCTTTTAAAAATATAAGAAGGAGGGATTTCTCCCTCCCTCTTAATGGTTGAATTAACCAGTATTACCGAAGAAGCCTCTCCAGTCAGACCAACCAAAGCTATAACGCTCTCTGGCTTTAAAACGGAGATTTCCAGTATCAAAATCTGGCTCCATTTTAGTCTGTAGAGGTGCTCTAACAAACATCTTAGTACCGTTAGGAACATTAGTCTTAACGTACCAACCATCTGTATCGGTAAACCGCCGATTAATCTGCGAACCCTTTGGCAGCATTGACATGCTACGAACTGAGTTCACATCGTTCCACCCTGATGGTGCGGTTAGTGCAGAACTGCCGTCAATAGCAATACTACCTGCTGCCGGAACCAACTGGGAGTTTAGTAGTGAATTAGCTGTTGCCCAATAATCTGGTGGGATATGAAGTGAGACAGCAGACCCACCAACCAGAATACCACGATCATCTTTGATCTTCTGAATCGTCGTAAGTGCAGATTCAAGAGATGCATAAGCAAGATCAGCAGCACTCAAGGAGTTGGACTGATTGCCATCACTTATCGTTGGATGGGCAGCACTGAAAAGCGGAACCCCATCTCCACCATGATAAGCAGCAGTATCGGTAAAGCCGTTGTTGAAGATATCAGCAGCCTTAACCTCTTTCGTATTAGCCATCGCTCTTGCAAGACCTTTGGCACGAAGTTTGGCGAAGGTATCATACAGATTGTCCTCCATTGCCTCTTCCGTGACAGCAAAAGCAAGACTAATGGTTTCATTAGTATAACGGGCAGTATAACTTTCTGAAGCAGTATCATAAGTTACTGCAGCACCCTCTCCCTTAACAGGAGCAGTACCAAACCCAGTAAACAGAACCTCTTCTTCAAAGGCTCTATCTGAATTTTCAATTTCAAAAAGTGCTCTATGCTCGTTATCAACATCCCCGTATTCTAAACCAAACACGGCGTTCAAACCGGGGAGTAGTTCTTTAGCAATACTAGCTCTATTAATAGCCATAATCTAACTCCCCCCTATGCTAGTGTTACGCTAGGTGCAAGCATCGCTTTATGATGTGCAAGCCTAACTTCAAGTACTGGGAATGCTCTTTCTGTCGCAACAGCAATATCATTTCCCGGTTCGTCTTTCACAGCTACTGGATATACATCAATAGCTTGTGTTGCTAGTCTGGTCGCAGCTTTAATACCAAAACCTGACTGGCCGGTAACAGTTGATCCAGCACCAACAGTCAATCCAAAGAAGGACTGATTAATATCACCAGCAGAAACAGAAGCATCTGCCTGAATATAATATGTTGATGTCGGGTCCGTATTTACCATAGCCGTGGCATTAGTAGCAGAAGTGCCACTAGGCCAATATTTACTCCATTTGGGTTGTCCATCCTGAACGTAATGACATCCTTGGAATACACCTATAACAACAGGAGCATCACCAAGAGAAGTGCCACCAACAGTAACTGGTTCGCAGTTGCCTAAAGTAGCTTTAACTGTATCACCAGTAAAAATATTTTTACCTAACGCTGATGCAATAGGAATCTCCTCAAAACCAGTGGAGTTAGCACCAGAGCCACGCTTTCTTGCAGGAAGGAAACCACGGAGAGCTTTTGAAGTACTCATATATTTTCTCCTTTAAAATAAAAGTTTCCCTAATAAACCCTCTAACTAGAAACTAATCCTGAAAATTAGGACTCCTTCCTCTTGTCACAGAGGATTTACTATTATTAGTTATAGGCATTCTGGAATCAGAGGAGTTCTCTAACTGTGAATTAACTGCAGTCATTAGATTGTCACTCTTATTCTGGAAATACCTCTGACGGGCAGCGATTTTTCCTTTAGGCATTTTTGCCAAGGCCAAGTCTCCACGACAGACCGTACCGCTATACCGCCCTTCCTCCAGCACGATAGAGGAATGTATCATCTCAGGAACTTCATCTGGAGCTACAAAAGTCCATCCTTCAGCCAGCTTCTTTCCAATATTCTGATAGTCATCGTTTTCTCTCAGCTTAATTCGTAGCCAACGTAATCCCATATTCTGGTCATCGAAACGATTTTGAACACTATCAGGAATATCTAAAGCATCTGGCTCTTCGTAAGTCCATTCTGTTTCTTCTCTAGTTTCCAGTTCTCTTTGATTTGCACTTCGCGCATTTTGATTTCGTGTATCCATAGTGTTAACCTCCACGCTGTGTTTGAATAGTTGTATATTCCCCATCGGCTAAATCAGCCTTTCTTTTTTCTGCGGCATATACCTCAAGAGGAATATTCCATTTAGTAGCTAACCTCACATCTTCTTGTGATAGTTTAACCTTTTTACTGGAACTTGCAGGTTTGCGTGATGCTCCTGCAACCACTTGAGCAGGTTGTGTCGTAACCCTTTCCGAAACTTCTTCTTCTACCTCCTCATATCTATGAGGAAATTCCTTTTTTAATCTTCTGTCTACCTCTGTATAAAAATCATCATCAGAAGTATCAAATCCCATCTGCTTTAATTCAGCATCTATGGCTAAAGCTGCTGCAGTTCTAACTGAATCTTGACCAAACCATTCATTTTCTGCAGCCCAACTTTGAGCTTTTGGATCAGGAGCTTGAGGTTGAGCTTGTTGTTGTTGCTGTTTTTGTTCAAGTGCTTTTTCATAATTAGAAAGAGCATTTTTTCTTTGTCCTAAATTCTGTAAATCAAGTTGTGCCTGATTTAAGGCTTCTTGTGCAGAAAGAACTTTCTCTGAATCTCCATCTTCATAAGCTTCTTTATAATTACTTCTTGCTAATTCAATCTTATCTGTAAGCTGTTGTTCAGAAACTTCTGTACTTACTTTTTGAGTATCAGCAAATTGTTTTTCTCTTGTTAGCATACTCTTTTTTAATTCTTCATTATCTACCATTAGTTTCTGAATCTGTTCATCCCTAGATTTTCTCTGAGAAACTAACTGCCTAATTCTTTTTTGTGCTCCTTTTGTTTCTATCCCGTCAAGTTCTTCTGGCTCCTCTACAGGTTTTTCTTTAGCCTCAACAGGTTTCGCTGTCTTTTTAGGAGCCGCTTCCTCCTCTTCAATTTCAAAATCTACTTTTTCTTCCGACACTTCTATATTGTTCCATCCTTCTTGAGTATCACTCATTATTTTCTCCCTTACGTTGCTACGAAAGCAATTCGATTTACGTTAGTGTTCATATTATACTATAAGTTATAGTGGTCGCGCAACCCCCTGTTAATTAGATAAATTAAATGTTGGGTCTAAATATTTTGGATTTTGTACTTTTAGAAGAATTTGATCATCAAATAAGAGAATTAATTTAATTCCTTTATACTGCATCTTTACTCCTGCATTCTTACCGTAGCAAACATAGTCTCCTTTTTTACACCACGGTCCTTCAGGAAATTTATCTTTATCCATATAAGATAACTTCCCTAAAGTTATAACTCGTCCTACTGTTGTAAGATAAGCCATATCATCTTTTGTTGAATCGGGAAGAAGAATACCACCCTTTGTTTCTTTTTTAACAGAAACGGGACGAACTAGAACATGATATCCCGGTATAATTGGAAGAGGAGAAGGATCGGAAACTTCCTCCTCCTCCCCTGAAATCCATTTATCGTTTACAATTGCTTTGTTTAAAGCTAGTTGTTGCATATTTAATTTTCTCCTTTAATCGTCATCATTGTCTGAACGCATTCTTTTCTTAAGAATATCTCTCAGTGCTTCTCTTGACCATTCTATACCAGCACAGTATCCTACCATATGTTTATAAGTAGGAAAATCATCTGCACTTCCTGCAGCAACTGCTCTAACTATTGTTTCTAATTCTTGATTATATTTTTGGACGACCTCATCCCAAAGCTCCATGTTTATTCTGCTGCCTCCACAACAGGCTGATTCTGATAGAACTCAGGCCATCCAACCATGTTAAAGACATATCCTATTGCCATACCTACACCCACGGCAATCATAATTTTCCAATACTTGGAGCAACAGTCTACTGTTTTTTCGCCCCACATTGTAATACTCGAAATTATGTTCATATATTACTCCTTATCTTTATCATTATATTCACCCTTTTCTGCTTCCATTCTGGTTGCCATCTCTGCAACCTTAATCAAAGTTTCTTGGGATTGTTTCTTTCCTTCTGCCTCGCCTCTTTCTGCTGTGTCTATTAATTTTATTAAAGCTTTTAACTGTTCAATATTACTTTTTACTTCGTTTCCTTTAGAGGCTTGAGCCAGCTTTGCCACTGTATCCATAACTTTTAATTCCTGTTCCTGATTTAAATCTGCATCTTTAACTGCAGCATTAAATAACATATCTACAGCTTTCATGGATTGTTTAGCAATTCTATCTCTTTCTTTTTCTTCTGACTTACTCTGCTGTTCTGCTCCTTTTTGAACAGCCTTTACAGCTATTTCAGATTCTTCAATATCTAACTTTCTATTTTCTAAAGCAGCTTCTGCCGCATCAGTCTGTAGCTGTATCTGAAGTTTCTGTTGTTCCAAGGCTAGTCTGGATTTTTCAATCTCTACCATTTGCTGTTCTGGAGACTGCTGTGGACCCATAGCCATATTTGCATTAAGAACCTGTTGTGCAGCCTGTGCCATAGCAAGTTCTGCTGTTTGAGGCATTGCTGCTTGATCAGGAGGTAACTGCTCAATCATCTTCCTTGCTACACCATTTACCTGTTCTTGGTATTTCATGATTGAATGTTCCTGAATATTAGATTCAATTAATGGTTTTATTCTTTGCATAATTGGAGACTTACCATGAGCAGGGTCTTGTAAGTATGCCATCTTTACCTGAATATGGGCATCATGATTCTGACCGGGGAAGGACGCAATTGGAACTCCCTTTGTTGCAGCCATAATATCTGAAATAGGATCAAGGGGTTTAGGTTCAATCTTTGGAGGAAGTATCTGATCCAGATTCGGCATATTCGCCGCACCAAGGATTGTTCTATTTAAAGCTTCCAGATTAAACATACCGGGAGGAGACTGTTGAGATAACTGTAAAGCCATCTGAGCCAACATCATCCTGTGTGCATTAGAGGGAATATTGGGATCAGAAACGGGGATAATATCTACCCTTCCGTCAAAATCCCTTTTCAGAACCTGTCGGGATTGCCCCGGCACGTTGAACGGATATTCATTTGGTAGGTAATCGTGATTGATTCTTCCCAATATCTTTAGCTCATCTCTCTGCGATTTGTGAAGTCTTTTATGTATAGCACTGAAAAACTTACTTGACGCTTCAAGCAAAGCCATTGTCGTTCCGACAGGACCATATGAGGAAGCATCTGATACCATTTTTTCTGTGTTATCAGCAAACTTCTGACCTGCCCCTGAAACAAAGCCAAGCATCTGGAACAGAGTCGAGGAAGGCTCTTTATATGGCAAAGTAATAATTGCTTTACTTAGGTCCATACCAGTTGCTTCAACTTCTTTAAATTCCCCCGGTGCTATTGGATCATTATCGCCTACAATTCTAACTCCTTTAGCCTTATATCCCCCCGGTAGGTTCGCAAACTGACCTGCATCAATGAGTGCTCTCATGGCTGCTGTTGCAGTCATTGTGAGATTACCAAGGAAGTGGATCAGTCCTAACCCGTAAAAACCGAATCCCGGTACGAATCTATAGTGTACAAAATGTAATATTTTTTGTCTTGTTTCGTCGTCGGGCTTATAGTTTCTACGAATACTAAGTATTTTTCTTGATTGCTCTTCCAGAGTAACAATGTAGGGAAGAGCAATTCCATCATCGTATTCTGGATCATCTTCCAGTTCCAGATAACAATGCTGCTCCAATAAAGTATATTGAGGATCATCTGCTCCTGCAGGAGACACACCAAGGATTGTATCCATCTTGGTTGTCATTGCACTTAGCATTGGTATTCCTGCATCTGGAAGATCGACATCCATATACATACCTGAAGCTATTTCTCTAGCTAAATCATTTGGACTTCTATAAATAACATGAGTATACCTATCAGCTTTTCTTAAATCACTTGCATAATAAGAGACATAGAACTGGTCAATAGGAACAAACTCTGAAACTGGTCTGTCCAAAGAAGCGTCATAATAAATCTTTTTGAATGCTGAACCTATCAATGGCAGATGGAAAAGCATTCTTTCAAACTCATCAAAGTATTCTGGCATCTGCTCAGTAAGCTGGTAGTTCATAAACTGCTCTACCCTGTCAGCTTGCATTTCTTTTTCTGGAGAATAGTCTCCCATGATCTGAGTTTTAACTGGACCAGAAGGAGGAAATAATTCGTTGGATGCTTTTGACTGGAACTTAACAGCGTTCTCTACAAGCATTGGATGTACTGCTGTACATGCTCCCTCGAAAGGCTGTGAAGCTTCCTCAAGTTTTAATCCAAGAAGATCGAAGCCCCTTTCAAACATAGACTCCCATTCATTTCTTGAATCCTTATCTGCAGTAAACTTATCAAAAACTCCTGCAGATATGTCTTCTAGTTCTGTATCATCTATGTTTTCAGCGAGATTTTCAAACCACTCTTCTACTGTAGGCTTTTGCTCAACCTCCAGACTGTCCTCAAAATTGACTACAACTCCCCCATCTGGGGATGCATCAATAGTAACTGCTTCTCCTATTTCAGCAGACACGCCACCTTGCCCCACAGGAAGGGTAATGATTTCTGCCTGTTGTCCTATTGTTTCATATGGATTTCGTTCAGTTGCCATTCTTATAAGTATCCTTAAATTTTGAAATGTCCCAAGTAATCGCCTTGCCCCATTATAACACTAAAAATTCCAGTACGCAACCCTCTGTTGTCTACGGGGATTTTCGTCATCTTCCCAAGAGGGATCATCTGGGTGGCCTATACGCCAAGACTCTCTCATATAATGGACTGCCATTGTCAGGGCATCCACCTGATCATCATGCTTTGCATGGGGAAAGGTAATTAATTCTTCTACAAGTTCATCTGCCCATCTTTTATTCTTTGGTATCCAAACTCTTCCTGATTCAAGTAGAGGACTTGCTGCATATACTCTTGCAACCTTATCCTTATCTGGTGTATATTCCAGAACTGGCAGACCTCCTCTTCTCATATCCTGTATAAGAGACTGTCCAGAGGCTTTCTTTTCTACAATACACACATCTGGCTTATACTCATCGTAGAGAAGCTGCGCCATTCTTCTTAGATCAGGGTATTCATAGCGTCCTCTCTGGTTTCCAAGCAGGATAAGATTACCTCCATAGTATTCTCTTCCCTTATCATCTTCTTCTGCTGTGTCAAAAATACCCCATGTCTGTATGACACTGAAATCTGCAGTTGTTCTTGTACTGAACGCTGTATCATATGTCTGAATTATAAAATCACATTCAGGAGGGTCATCGTAATCCCACTCCTGTATCCACCTCTTCTTTATTACACCCCCTTCTTCAGGGGTTGGGTTCTGCATATATAAAGAGTTCCAGTATCTGGACCCATTACTTGCAATAATCTCTTCTTCATCTATTCTTAAAATTTCATCTGGCTTCCATTCAGGAAAATAGCTTGATCCTACAGGTAAATCCAGTAATTCAGAAGCTTCATCGTCTATCCATGCAGGAATCTTTACAACTTCCCAAGGATATGTTACTTCCATATCCATTATTTCCTGTTGTTTTAGCAACCATCCACAGAGATCATCATGATGATACCTTGTATTAATGATAACTATCGCACCATTAGGCATAATACGGGTTCTTAAGCCAGCAGGATACCATTCCTTGATATATCTCCTACCTGCTTCAGAGAAAGAGTCTTCTTCAGACATTGCATCGTCTAATATGGCTATATGTGCGCCTCTACCAGCAATCTGGCTTCGCACACCTGCCGCATAGTACGTTCCATTGTGGTTTGTCTTCCACTTTCCTGCTGCCCTTACATCTGATCTTAGAGTAACCCCCTTGAATATGTCCTGAAACTTATCCATTCCAACAATATCTCTTACTGATCTACCGAAATCAGAAGATAGTTGGTCACTATGAGAGATTGTAAGGATTTCGTGCTCTGGATTATTACCTATATACCAAGCAGGGAAGAGCTTTGAGCAGATTACAGACTTGGAACTACGGGGAGGAAGAAAGACCATAAGCCTTTTTATCTTTCCATCCTTAACTTTCTGTAATTTATCTGCTAAAACCCTGATATGCTTCCCCATCTTCCAGTCAGACACAAGGGTTGGAGCCATTAATCTGATAAAAGACAGGAAATCATCATTACATTTGGATGTAATCCTCTGATCCAGTAAGGAATACATCGCAAGAAGACCATCATACTTGCTTATTTCTGTGTTTTCTATGTTTTGTTCTGTCATATGTTATATATAGTTATTATAAAAGAAGGGAATATTAAAAGATAAATATAAAGTGTATATAATTTAAAGAGTTTGTCTTGTCTGTGTAGATTATAACATATCTATATAGACTACACAAGCCCCGGTTTGGAATTAATTACCCAGATGAGAGTGACCCTTGTATTTTTTGTAATTTTTTGAGAGGTCTGTTTTATATATATAGACACGCACATGATTTGCGGGGGTGGGTACGCATAATGCGTGACGAAAAATCTCTGGATTTTCAAAGGAATTCCTTGGATTTTAAAACCCTTTAGGGTTTTATCTAGTCTATTTAGCTCTCCATAGAACGAACTCTACGAGTTCTATGGAGAGTTAAATAGTTCAGTGGTTTTGAGGGAAGGTTTTCCAGTTCATCGAAGATGTCCCTACAAAATCACTTCAACGCTACTAAGTAGCGTTCCTTAGAACTTCCAAGCTATTGTTTTAACAATAGTTTTTCCAGATCAAAGCCTTTACCAAGGCTTCCTGCACATGATGAAATCCTTTAGGATTTTGAGGAGGACTTGACAGGCTTTGATGAAACTGTTAGGAAAATACCCCTGACTTCTTAGGAAGGGGATATTTTACTTATTAGGAGATTTTGCAATGGAGCCCTTGACTGGTGTTTTGTGGATCGTTCAAGACTTTGCAGAGACAAAGGGGGTCATGGTTTCTGTCAGCCCTGATGGAATTGGTTTTGATACTCACATGCTCTCTACTGGAGAGCATATTGATTGGTCAGAAGATATCTTGGAGACAGAGATATTTATAAATAATTTCAAGACTTTGTAGCTATTTATTCCCTCTAGAATGAACTCTAGTGAGTTCTAGAGGGAATTAAATAGAATTTGGATTTTTAACCGCCAACTTGGAGGATATTCCTATGGCAAAACGTACAGAGAAGATTTTTCAGTCACAGACTGCGACGGGACGTTGGGTTACTTTTGGCAAAGATAAATGGGCCGCTATTGTCAAGAGTGGTCGCGCAATTAGGATTTTACATCCTAATGACAACTTCAAAGTCATCGTAGGAGTTGCTATATAGCAAAGACTTTTGAAGATGAGGGAGCGTCCTTTGGGACGTTCCCAATTCTTGAACAGTCTTTAACCATAGCAAAGGAAGGATAATAAAATGGCAGTAAAAGTCTGGAAAAAACCTTTTACACAAGGTATTATCAAGCAATTAAGAGCCTCTGGATATACAGTAGTAAAATATCCTCATGGCTCTTATGAGATTATGGACGAAGATAAAATTTGGATGCTAGATGGTAGAACTCTCTTTAGGGCAACGCCACATAGAAATAGATATTTAGTATCTTATCACGATGACCTTTTAACCGCCGCATAGTAAAGGAAAAGACTATGAATTTACGCCGTGAGAACGATGTGAAAAAGTCAAATATTAGGCATTTAATTAACTGCCTAACTTTGATTAGCATTACATTGATTGTTTGTATGACAGTCATAGACCTTTTGTAAAAGACTTTTGAAGGTGAGGGAATGTCCTATAGGATGTTCCCTATCCTTGAACAGTCTTTGATCATAACAAAGAAAGGATAGTAAAATGGCAAATCATTGTGGTTATTGTGATACACGCCGTCCAGAACCAACGGTAAACTATCCTGATGGTACAAAACTAATGCTATTAGGTGATGATTGGTACGAGTTTTGTGAGGATTGTGGTAATGATCCACAATATTCTTTGACTAATACAGAGAGTGGGGAATGTGTTACGTTAGAAGAAGTTTTTAATGAGATAAATAAAGGATAGTAAATTATGAACGAAATAAATAATTTAGCTGAAGTCTACGGTTCCTACGCTGATTACCATTCCGCTGTATCAAAAACTATTAAAGAAACTGTGGACTGGGCAGATAAAAGATTAAATAAAATAATAAGGCTCAGACTATTAAGTGATCCCTGTTTTCCTGCTTGGGATATTTCTTATTGTCATGGTCAACTCAAAGACGGGACTTTTGTAAATGTGGAGTTGCCTTTTCCCGACGGCCAGCTTCCGAAAGGTAAAGGTAGGATCACTAAAGCTATCCTTGCAGAAGCCAAAGTAGATGGTGTTTATGCCAAAGGATTAGGTATTTTCAATGCAATAAGTTGTCTTTCATAACAAAGGAAGGATAATAAAATGGCAGTACTTGATGTAGAGGGTTCCAAATTTACTAAGGAACTAACTGGAAAGCATAAGGAATGGTGGATGAAAAATAATAATGGAACTGTTCTTTTAGATAATGAATTATTTGTCAGGATGGATGCAGTAGAAGTAGCTAATTTACTAGATAAAGTAGGAGAAAAGTAGATGTATAATCCGAATTGTGAGGAAGGTTTCGTTACTTTTCATGGCATAGATAAAGGTTATCCAGAAAATAAAATTATTTATGTAGAGGAACGAGACAACTATGGATCGAAAAGAATATATCCTATTTGTCCTAAAGGAAGGCTCTTTGCAAGACTTGCAGGAACAAAGACACTCACTCTGGAAGTGATTGAAACTATTAAGAAACTAGGATATACTATTATAGAAGAAGGAAAAATTCTATGAGCCATATAATCTATGATGGTCCATCCCTACTTGATGGAAAACCTATTGTTGCCATAGCCTTACAAGGTAAGTCTAACAATGGCAAAACTGGCGACATGGTACAAACTTATATACTTTGTAAGGATACTGATCCAAGGATAGCTAATAAAAATGGGTTAGATTATTCTATCTGTGGTGATTGTGTCCATCGTGGTGTAGCACACAATGATCCTAAGAAGATACTTGCAAAGAAAAGAACTTGCTATGTATTTATTGGTCAAGGTCCGTTGCTCGTATATAATGCTTATAAGGCTGGTAAATATATCAAAGTTACAACTCACAAAGATATATCTAAAATAGGGGATGGACGTAGTGTTAGGCTAGGCTCTTATGGTGATCCTTCAGCAGTACCAGCCTATGTATGGGAAAGTTTACTGTCTAAAAGTTCTGGACATACAGCATATAGTCACCAGAAAGACATAGAAAATGCTGACTTCCAGCCCAAGTTTATGATGGAAAGTGCAGATACTTTGAAACAAGCAGTAGATGCTTGGTCTAAAGAGCATAGAACATTCCGTACCATAGCGTCTATGGATGAGATAGTTAAAGGAAAAGAAATACTTTGTCCTGCAAGCAAAGAGGCTGGGCGAAGAACACAATGTACCAAGTGCTTGCTATGTTCTGGCTCTCAAATTAAAGCTAAGTCCATAGCTATAGTGGTGCATGGTAATGGTGCAGTACATTACACACAATAAAAGGAAAAGAAAATGGATGAAATAAAAAGATTATTACTAAATGCAAGAGATAGTCTTGAATGGATTATGGGTAGACCAGAATGGGAAAGTTTATCTGAAGGGTCTAGTGCAGGTGAGATAGTAGAAGAAATAGATAGGATTTTTGGAAGGAAAATAAAATGAGTAAAGTTAAAAATCTTATTATGCAAATTGAAGAGTTCTGTGATGGCTATTTCTACGGTGGTGAGGCTGATTTTACTACCGAAGAAGTATCCGAAGATGTAGAGAAATACTTTGGCTCTGTCGATGCAGGAAAATATGCAAAGAATTATATTGAAAAAACACTAAAGGATTTATGATATGATTAAACGTATCCATGTTAATCAACATGTCATTAAAGCTAATAGAAAACATAAAGAAAACAATCCACCTCTTACCTGTAAAACATATAAAGAGAATATAAAAGCTCATGAAATTTTTATTGACGGGCCATGCAAAATAGTGTATAGACCAGATAAACCTTTGGCTTGTGGTGCTCACATCTGGATTGAGACAACAGAAGAAGTTAGATATATTTAATAAGAAGGAATAGTAAAATGGAAGATATAATCAAAGATTTTCAAGGTGAGAATAGCTTTTTATCTAATTTTTTTGAAGCTCCAGTAAGAATTAACAATAGAATTTTTCCTACCTCAGAACACGCTTTTCAAGCATTAAAAAGCTGGCACGAAGATGACTGGGATAAAATATTAAAATGCGAGACTGCTGGTAGGGCAAAGAGAGCAGGACGTAAGTTAAGAATTAGAGAGGATTGGGAAGAAGTTAAATTAAAAATCATGAAAGAAATAATAAAAAGAAAATTCTCTCAGCATCCTGATCTAGCAGATAAGTTAGTTGCAACGGGACAAAAAGAATTACAAGAAGGTAATAATTGGGGCGATACATTCTGGGGAATATCTAACGGAAAAGGTCAAAACAACCTTGGAATTATCTTGATGGAAGTCAGAGAAGACTTAGTCTGGGCAAATTTTATCAAGAACATCTTCTCTTAAAATAACAAAGAAAGGATAGTAAAATGAATGTAGAACAACGAGTAGAAAACTTGATGGCAGAAGGCAAGGCGAGTAGGCGTAGAGGTTGGGCCATGTCAGAAATTCTTAAAGAGTTTAAGGATAAAAAGGAACAGGCCAAGGCAAGGGAATATATCATAGATAAATATGGGAGTACATCCTGATTGCCGAAGTCCAGTAGGCTATATAGACCCTATAGAGTGAGTTCTACGAACTCTATAGGGTTCTATATAGTTAGTTGCGTCAACCCACCAACAGTGATATAATTACTTAGGAGATTAAACAGATGTTGTACGATCATCAGATGCCAGAACTTAGTTTGCACGAAGTTAATGAAGTTAGTACCGAAAGAACTAATCACAGTTACTTTTCAACGACAAGGGTAAGGGTAGGTAGTGAGAATGGTGGAGGATTAAAAGCTGTACTATATCATGACCCTGACTTAGTGATAGAGGTAAAGGTAAGGAAACGTACAGATGCAGAAAGGCAAAGAGAAGAAAAGAAAGCTGCCTAAGAACAGGAGTAAGTCTGCTTCTGTCCTTTGGCGTTTAGGTCATCCTGTCGTGCCTCCAAAGCGTGGCGGGTCGGCTCCCTATAAAAGAAAAAAACATAAGGAGATAAAACAGTATGAAACTATCACCTGAAGTTGAATTAGAAATTCTAAAGGCTACTATGCAATGGCTTTACAAAGAAACTCAAGCATTTAGAAAGGGTCTAGCATTTGAAGATGAATGGTTTGACGTAGCGGTGGGTAGTGACGTTTACAGTGTGAACCCTTATTATGGTCATGACTGGGAAGTAGACGAAACATTGAGCGTGGCCGTGTACCTGACAGAATTAGACAGTAAAGGTTATCGGAAAGAGGTTATGGAATCTGAGGCTGTTGTCCTAGAACTTGGAAAGGAGTAGCAAATGATTGAAACAATTCTTATTACAACTGCAGTACTATTAATTGTTGATTTATTTCTGAGTGGAGTATTATAAAATGGTAGAGATATATAACTTCAGAGCTATAAGAGAAGATGTCCTTGATAAAAAGGGATTACTAACGATGGAAGATGAGGTAAGGGTTGACATGCTGGAGCGTGGTCTAAATCCTACGTCTTCCAAAGATATAAAAGAGTTTTGGAATATAATATCAGAGGGGCAAGTAGTAGATGAGTAATATGTTTAACGATGAAATCTTAGAGAACCTTTACGATACAGTCTATGAAGAACTTATTCAAGCTGGACATCCACCCAGTGCGGCAGAATATGTTGGTCAAATCTTGGCAAGAAAAATATTTGATGAAGAAGATGTAACTTCTTTGGATTTATTTACTGCATGTAAGGATTATTGCGCCCAGAACTGGTGGAGTTTAAAGAAAGGAAAAGACGATGGGAAATCATAAACCATATTTAAGTCATGATGAAATAAGCTACAACATAGCAGAGTATCTCTGTACAGTAGCTGGTGTAGGTAGCATTACAGATATATCTTTAGATGAAATAAATAGTTACATGACTGGCTTAGAAAATTTTTATAATAAAGAACCTAAGACTACTTATAATCCCGTAGCTTCTGTAAGAAACATTATGGGTTCTGCAGTCATGTCTACCTTTAAAGATACATAAAATGAAAAGTAAATTAAAAGTTATCCATGATATTATTATAGGTAAAAATTCTCCAAACTTTAACAAGTTAAACAGGATAGGATGGATACTATTTCCTTCCCTGTGTATGTTAAAAGATAGACTTGTTGCTAAAAGAAAATATAAAAGAGATATTAAACTTGGTAAGGCTGTTATTAAAAACGGAATGAAACTTTATTACGAAGGAGAAGTCCAATGATTGAACTGGAATACGCCTACTACGGTATGACTAAGGCGTACAAAGACCACGATTATGACTACGGGGCCTGTCGCGTTTACGAATTTGAACACGACGGGAAACCAATTCAACTGGGCATTTACGAAGACACTAAAGTTGTGTCCATTTTAGAAGGATAGGAGAAGGCTATGCCAGTAATTAAACCAACCCACGGACCAAGAACAGAGTATGTAACAAGGAAAATAGATAACAAAAGAGTTAAGTGGGTGGAGAAATCCCTGTCTTCTTTATCCTCTCTTGAGGAAATAAGACAAACAAATCCCTTTACAGGGAAGCGTAACTGGTGCTATGATCATTATGTATGGGTCATGGAAGAAGTTAAATAAAATCTTAAGGAGTAAATAAAATGCAGCTATTGTTAAGGAACGATGGTTTATACATAGCCACTGATGACGATAACAGGGGTATGAAAGCTATCAGTTTAGAAGATTTAATCTTTAAACTTATTGGATCATTGAAAGAAGCACCCAACTCTACTGCTATCCATGATTTATCAGAGGTAAATAATTGGCTCTTTAATTATCAAATAGATTTAGGAGACGCAATAGAGCAACGTAAGCAGGAGAGTTTACTAGATAAACTTAAAGAATTACGCAATGAAATTCTTACAGGTGAGAAAGAAACTGCAGCAACTAATCTAGGTAGTGGTGAATTTTCTTATATGAAAGAGCCTTATGATGTACATAAAGCAATCAGAATAAAACTAGATGATATAATAAATAATCATCAGTTTTTAACTGACTTTGGTTCAATTGAGGGAGGTAAGATGAACAGCTAATGGCTGTTACTGAGATAGAAGAAATAGTATTTAGATTAAAGGCAATACAAAGGGGTATTGAACAGATACCATTTAATTCTGTGGAGCAGGAACTCATATGGAGGAGTATATATGAAGAGATAAAACAAATACAGGAAACATTAGAAGAAGATGAAGCATTTAAAACTGAAATAGTTATTAACTAAAGGAAGAAACTTATGCTAGAACATTTAACATCTACTAAAGATAGAAATATATTTTTCCCAGTATTTTCAGAACCTGTTCGTGGACTTGTTAGTGGTCTAAAGGCATCTAAGAAAAAGATGCTTACGACATGGACTTCAGAGGTGGACTATCATTCTGCAAATCATGGTTTTAAGGGTGATGACTATAGAGATCATACAAAGAAATATCTGTCTGTCGTCAACGAAAATTACAGAGTTGTAGAGAATAAAGAAATTCTTCTACCTTTACAGGAGCAGATGGTAAATTACTTTGATCCCACAGTTCTTGAAGGAATAAAGATTAAGGATACAATCCTTAAAGATGGTGCAGTATGCTGGTCAGAGTATACCTTCCCAGATATTTCTGAAGGAATTACAGCAAAGGAGAGTGGACACAAAACAAAGTTTAATCTTAGATATATTCTTAAGAATACCTTTGATGGAAGTGGCTCAGTCATGCTGTACAGTGGGGATATTGATACCTTCTGCACTAATGGAATGATCTCTGGATCATATGACATTACAAAGAAAAAGCATACAAAGAACTTCAATACAGAAGGTTTCCTAGATGCTTTTGATAAGACATTAGTGACCCATAAGAAACAGGTAGAGAAGTATCAGAAATGGGCTGACACGTTTATCTCTGCACCAAGAGTTAGGAAGCTGTTAGAAAATCTTACAAAATCTTCAATAAATAATTGGAGGGTTAAGAAGAAGAAACATACACTCTCTGACAGACTGTATCTCCAGTTTGCTTACGAGGTAAAAACCAGAGGCCAGACTGTCTTTGCTTTGACCTCTGCAATGAGTGCCTATGCTTCCCATAACTCAACCCTTTTCCCTGTCTCCAAGGCAGGTGATGCAGGGACTTTGTTAAAGAGACAAGAAAGGGTTGGAGCATGGCTTAATTCTGATCACTTTAAAGATATGCTAGAGCATGTCTAATGAAAAAGTATTTACTATGGGGAGTCTTTATGACTCCCCTTTTTTTATGTATGTCTGCTAAAGCTGACATGCTAACCCTCCAACAACAGATCACTTGTCTAACAGAGGCTGTTTATTTTGAGGCTAGGAGTGAGAATTTTATTGGACAACTAGCAGTAGCTAATGTTATACTGAACAGAGTTCGACATGTTAAATTTCCTAACACAGTATGTGACGTGGTGCATGAAGGACGCTACTGGAAAGGTAATCCAGTCAGAAACAAGTGCCAATTTTCTTATTGGTGTGATGGTAAGTCAGAGAAAATGAAAGACAAGACTGCTTTAGAACAAGCTAAAAACATAGCAATCCTTTCCCTAGCTGGTGCTAGAATAGACAGGATGGAAAATGTTTTATACTATCACGCATCTTATATGCGACCCTACTGGATTTCTTATGTAGATAGGGTAGAGAAAATAGGAACCCATATATTTTACAGGAGTAAATAGGATGTCTAAAAATCTTTGGGATAAAGATAGAAAAGTTATTGTGCGTCAACTCATTAAAGAATATTTAGAAGAAGGGTATTCAATTAAGGAAGCAAAGAAGTATGCTAGTGAAGAAGCTAATGAAGTTATGGCAGATAAGATGTCTTTTGTAGAGAATATTCAAAATGAAGCATGGGAGAGTGAGGATGGATAGATGGGTGGTGCGTCTAAAGAATAAAAATCAAACAGCAAGTTGGAGATTTAATTCAAAAAGAAAAGCAGAAGACTTTTTAAATGATAGAAGAAAACTTGTGCAACACTTAGGGTATAACCCCGATCAGGTGTACTTATTAGTTCCTGTAGAGAGAGTTCTTACGAACTCTACAGGGACTAATAAGAATGGAGGAAGGACATGAAACAACTCCCACTAAATTTGAACTACGAGTCCAGTGATGATGCCTTAGTACAAAAAATGGCTACGGAAGCAGTAGAGGATGGTGATTTTTCCAGTTGGGATCATGCCTATGAAAGTATATGGGAATGGTATGAGGAGGAATTAAAAATAGGAGAGGAGTATGACTAGTCAATTTATTAAACACGTTGCTTGTGAAAATTGTGGATCATCTGATGGTAATGGTTTATATGATGATGGTCATCAGTATTGTTTTGTCTGTGAAACATTTATTTCTAATGAGGAAGGTGACGAAATGCCAGACACTGTAAGGAAGGCTCCCATACAGGGAGTATATACAAACATTTTATCTAAGGGAATTCTATCTGAAATTTCTGATAGGCGATTAACTTTATCTACTTGTAAGTCTTACGGAGTTACAGTTGAGCTAACTAATGAGGCTGTTACAAAACATATATATCCTTATTATAATTCTGAAGGACATCATGTAGGAAATAAAACTAGGGTAGTAGCAACAAAAGAATTTAGATCAGAAGGTAATATAAGTGATGGTGTTCTGTTTGGTCAGAACAAGTTTGATCCAACAGGAAAGTATATTACTGTTACAGAGGGAGAGCTAGACGCATTGGCATGTTACCAAATATTTGGTTCTAAATGGCCCTGCGTCTCAGTTAAGTCTGCTTCTTCAGCACTAGCAGACTGTAAGAAAAACTTTAAGTATTTAAATTCTTTTGATAATATTGTATTATGTTTTGATAATGATCTGGCAGGAAGAACTGCAGCCAATAAAGTTGCAGCTATTTTCGAGCCACATAAATGTAAGATTGTAAATCTTAAATCTTTTAAAGATGCAAGTGATTATCTAAAGGCTGGACAAAGGGAAGAGTTCATTCAGCTATGGTGGAATGCTACACCTTATACTCCTGCTGGTCTTATAAATCTAGGAACTCTTGGTTCTTCTTTGTATGAAGAAAATTATTGTGAAACTGTGAGCTATCCTTGGACTGGACTTAATGAGAAAATCTATGGGATAAGAACTGGTGAGCTTGTTACCTTTACCAGTGGTACTGGGATGGGTAAGAGTAGTGTACTCAGAGAGTTAATGTATCACATTATGAAAAATACAGAGGATAACATAGGGATATTTGCTTTAGAGGAAAGCATAAAGAATACTGCATTTAATATCATGTCCGTAGAGGCTAACCAAAGATTATACATTAAGGAAATCAGAGATACATTTTCATTAGAACAGCTAAAGGAGTGGGAGAATAATACCATTGGAACGAATAGGTTTGTAGCCTTCGATCACTTTGGTTCTATGTCTAATGAAGATATCCTTGGGCTTGTCAGGTTTATGTCTAATGCACTGGACTGTAAGTGGGTAGTTCTTGACCATATATCAATGGTTATTTCTGGACAGCAGGACGGGGATGAAAGACGTAACATAGATAACTTGATGACTAACTTAAGAAAGATCGTCGAGGAGTGTAATATTTCTCTACTTGTTGTGTCTCACCTCAGAAGGACATCTTCTGATAGAGGACATGAGGAAGGAAGAGAAGTATCTTTAGCCCACCTTAGAGGATCACAGAGCATAGCTCAACTGTCTGATGCTGTTATAGCCTTAGAACGTAACCAACAGTCTGAAGACCCAACAGAAGCGAACACTACAACCATAAGGATATTGAAAAATAGATATACAGGAGAGACAGGTATAGCTACCTACTTGTTTTATGATAAGGAAAGTGGTAGAATGTCAGAAATATCTAATCCTTTTGAAGGAGACAGCGATGAGGTGCATAGTTGACATAGAAACAAATGGACTAATTAAAGAAGCAACTACTGTGCATTGTATTGTAGCCGCAGATATAGATACAGGACAAAGCTATGTATTCAAACAGGCTGAATGCTATACAGCTTTTCCTGTATGGGCTAAACAAGTTCAGAAATTTATAATGCATAACGGTATTTCTTTTGATGCTCCAGTTGTCAACAAACTTATAGGAAAAACAATTAATTTAAATTCTGTTACAGATACTCTTATTTTATCTCAACTTTATAATCCCATGAGAGAGGGTGGACATTCTCTAAAAGAGTGGGGTGATAAACTTTCTTTACCTAAAGAAGAGATAGGTGATTTTTCTCAGTTTACTGAGGCGATGCTAGATTACTGTAAGCAGGATATAAACATAACCTATAAATTGTACAAACAATTAGAAGCTGAAGGAAGAAACTTTTCTTCTCGCTCTGTAAAATTAGAACACGCAATCAGGGCTGCTATTGATGTTCAAGAAAGTAATGGCTTTGCTTTAGACATGCCTTACGCAATGACTTTGCAGGGTAAATTTGAGGACGAGTCAGATCAAATACAAAGAGAACTTCAAGAAATTTTTGAACCTATAGTAACCATCAGACATCACAAAACATCTGGTAAGAGATTGTCTGATCATGTAGAAGTATTTAACCCTGCTTCAAGAAAACAGATTGCTGAAAGGTTAATGGCTAAAGGGTGGACCCCTTCACACAAAACAGAAAAAGGAAATATAATTGTTGATGAATCTGTTTTAGAAAAAATAGATATGCCAGAAGCTAAAGCTATAACAAGATATTTACTTTTACAAAAGAGGTCTAGTCAGATCAAGTCTTGGATAGAGGCGGCAGGTGAAGATGGCAGGGTTCATGGTAGAGTTCTAACTTTAAAAACTGTGACGGGTAGGATGGCACACTATGCCCCTAACATGGCTCAAGTACCAGCTTCTTATTCTCCCTACGGGAAAGAGTGTAGAAATTGTTGGACTGTCTCTAATAAAGATACCCACACACTTGTAGGTACTGATGCTTCTGGGTTAGAGCTTAGAGCTTTAGCTCACTATATGAATAACGATTCCTTTGTTAAGGAAATACTTGAAGGAGATATTCATACAGCAAACCAAAAGATGGCTGGTCTACCAGACAGAGCTAGTGCAAAGACATTTATCTATGCGTTACTTTATGGTGCAGGGCCAGCCAAGATAGGATCAATCATTGGGGGAAGTGCTGGTACAGGTAAAAAACTTATTGATACATACCTTTCCAACTTACCCACACTAAAACTTCTTCGTAATCAGGTACAGGAAGCATCAATGAAAGGCAAGATCAAAGGTCTGGATGGTAGATACCACCATACAAGATCACCACATAGCTCATTGAATACCTTGATCCAAGGAGCAGGAGCTATTATATGTAAGGATTGGTTGTTGCGTATCCTAGATGGTATTAATAAACTAGGCTTGGATGCTAAACTTGTTGCATCCATACATGACGAGTATCAATTTGAAGTGTCAAAGAAAGACGCAGAAAGATTTGGACAACTAACAGGAGATGCTATGAGAATGACAGCACAGGAATTAGAAATGAAGTGTCCTCTAGACAGTGAGTTTAAGGTAGGTGAGACATGGGCAACAACACATTAATTAATTTTACAGATAAAGAAATAGATTGGGCAATAGATATGGGACAGCAAAGACATGGAGCAAAGCATGATTCATTTAGGGAGAAAACCAGAATGGGTAATGTAAGTAAAGTCTTTGGAGGTTCCCACATCTTAGGTGTGCTTGGAGAATTAGCTTATGAAAAACATACAGGAATTCAAATGGATAGAAATATTTATTCTGTTAGGGATCAAGGCTATGACTTTAAGACATCTAAAAATTCAGGTAATAATTTTAAGATTGATATTAAAACTATAACATATAATGGAGAAGGAGAAAAGGAACTAAAGGTTAAGGTTAGTGAATATACAAAAAAGATACCAGATGAATATGTTTTAATTTATATAGATAAGGACAACCTAAAAGAGGCAACTATCTTAGGTTGTATTAGCAGGTCTGATTTTGAAAAGAATAAAAAGGAGAAGCAGTACAGGAGAGACTACCCATCCACATACTATGTGGGAGAATCCTTGCTGTGTCCTATAAAAAGTTCTTGACTTTAAATATGACCTATGCTACCATGTACTTTCAGTTAACTCAAAGGAGAAAATAAATGAAGACAACTTCCAGTAAAGTCCTCCAAGCTCTGAAGAAAGGTATGAGGGTAACACGTCGAACCGCTATTGAAAAAGGTTGGTGTGAGAATCTTACTGCTGTGATCTCAGTGCTTAGAAGTCAAGGTTATAATATTTTAACCAAGACTGCCTCAACTCCAGAAGGAAATCGGTATACTTACTATCGCCTTGCAGCTTAACTCTATTCAATCTGAAGAACGAACTCTAGTGAGTTCTTCAGATATGAATAGTAGGAACTTATTCTAACCGCAACTATGAGGAGTATTTAAATTATGGCAGTTATTTCAGGAAAAGCTTACTGGGCTAGTATAGCCAGCCCTAACACAACCTTTGACGAGGACGGTGTTTGGACAGTTGATGTATGTCAATTAGATGCGTCAACTAAGAAGTTTGTAAAGGGTATTGGTCTTCCCATCAAGAATAAAGGGGATGACCGTGAGGATTTTGTGACGGTGAAACGTAAGGTTCGTCGCAAAGGTGGAGGCGTAAATCGTTCTCCAAACTTGGTAGACTCTGATCTCAAACCAATGTACAATACTCTCATTGGTAACGGCTCAAAGGTAAATGTACGTTTCAATACCTATGAGTGGGAGTTCGGAGGTAAAGCAGGTACAAGTGCTGATCTTGTGGGGGTACAGGTAATTGAGCTTGTACCTTATGGCACTGAAGGTACTGCTGAAGAAAAGGCTTTTGAGGCAGTATCTGGTGGGTACTCTTCTTCTGAAGAAGATATCCCTTTTCCCTCTAACTAAACTAGAAGGGGTCGAGGTAGCTATGCCAGTCCTACCTCGATCCCACTTTTTATAAGGGAATAAAATATGAAAAAAATAGATACCTTAGTAGAAGATATATATGATCTCTTTACCGATGCGTCCTCTGTTAATAAAGATGATCTAAAATTATCTGCTAGACAGTTATCAAGAGCTATGACAAATCATATTGTAAACAGGTTACTTGAAAGTAAACAACCTAAAAGGAAAAGAACCTTAAGGATGTCTCAGGTAGGTAAACCTCTGAGGCAACTCTGGTATGATCTAAAGGAATATCCTGTAAATGAAAAACCTTTACCTCATAATCAGATTAAATTTCTGTACGGAAATATTCTTGAAGAGCTTTTACTTTTCTTAGCCAGAGCCGCTGGTCATACTGTTGAGGAGGAACAAAAGAAAGTTGAACTGGACGGTGTAAGAGGACATAAGGATTGTCGTATTGATGGCGTAACAGTAGATGTAAAGAGTGCTTCTTCTTATTCCTTTAAAAAGTTTGAGAGTAATACGGTGGGACAGGATGATCCCTTTGGATATATCTCCCAACTCTCTGGCTATGCACAAGCAGAAGGAGATAGAGAAGCTGCTTTCCTAGCTATTGATAAACAGAATGGGAAGCTGGCTCTTTCACCTCTACATGAACTTGAATTTGATAATGTATCTCAAAGGATAGGAAAAATTAGAAAGGCTTTGGATTCCGATATCCCACCTGAGAGATGCTATTCAGATGTACCAGAAGGTAAAACAGGAAACAGAAAGCTTAGTATTGGTTGTAGTTACTGCCCTTATAAATTCTTTTGTTGGAGTGATATAAATGAGGGTAGAGGTTTAAGAACATTCCGTTATGCAAATGGTCCTAGATTCTTTACAAGGATTGTTAAACAGCCTAACGTGGAAGAAATTCCTTCTGGAATGACAAATGAAAACTAAGTATAAATCTCAGCTAGAGGTTGATACAGCAAAACATCTTAAAGAAAATAAGATGAAGGCGCGTTATGAAAAGAAACGACTCCCCTATCTTTGGGTAGAGGAGAAGCATTATATACCAGACTTCTTTCTATCTAACGGGGTGATACTGGAATGTAAAGGAAGGTTCACTCTTGCAGATAGAAAGAAGATGCTGTTCATTAAAGAGCAGTATCCAGACATGGACATCAGGTTTGTCTTCTCTAATCCAAAACAGAAGCTTTGGAAAAAGGGAAAGATGACCTACGGTAGGTGGTGTGAGAAGAACGGATATCTATATTGTAAAGCAGCAGAAGGAATTCCTGCAGACTGGTTACAGTAGGATGTCTGTAACAAAGAAAATTGCATCCCAAACCCTAACCCCTAGAGAAACAGTTGCCACACCAGAATCATTTTTATTTATGTCTGTTATTCTTCAGGCTCTTCTTGATGCGATAACAGAAGAAAGTCTTGTTCCAGATAAAAGAAAATCTTTGAATAAAGAAAGAGCACTGGCTTGGTTCTATGCAAGCATTGGTGTAACAGCTTCTGACTTTGAAGAAGTATGTGACCTAGCAAACATTGACCCAACACAAATGAAAACTTTTGCACTTGATGTAATCACTTCAAATAATAAAAAACATATGAGAGAAAAAATTAATTTATTATTTTCTCGCCGCACACAGTAACAACCTAGAGGAAGGCCACAACCATGAAACCATTAGATAAGCAGGTTGGAGGAGAACATTATAGAAGTTGTAAGATACAACCAGTAGAATATATTTATGCAAACAACCTTGACTATTTTGAGGGTAATGTGATAAAATATATAACCCGTCACAGAATGAAAGGTGATGGAGCCGCAGACATCAAAAAAGTTATTCACTACGCAGAATTAATTCTACAATTAGCTTACAACGAGAAGCCAGAGGGGAGAGTTGATGTTTAAATCCAATAAAAATCCACAGTTCCGATCCAAATTTTCAGAAGATATATTTAATACAAAGTACTATCATGCAGGTGCTGAGACTATGTATGAACTGGCAGCAACTCTGGTTGAGGATGTGTGTCAGGACAAGATGACTACCTCAGAAAAGACAGAGCTTACAAATCATATAGCAGAATTAAGATTTATTCCGGGGGGCAGGTATTTATATTACGCAGGAAGAGAGAAGAAGTTTTTTAATAATTGTTATCTCTTAAAATGTGAGGAAGACACCAGAGAAGATTGGGCTAATCTTTCTTGGAAGGCTGAATCCTGTCTGATGACAGGTGGTGGAATAGGTTCTGACTACTCAGTGTACAGAGCAGAAGGTAAGGGACTTGGAGGAACAGGTGGTATTGCTTCTGGACCTATTCCTAAAATACAAATGATAAATGAAATTGGCAGAAGAGTTATGCAGGGAGGTAGTAGAAGGTCTGCAATTTATGCAAGCCTGAACTGGAAGCATGAGGATATATATAAATTTCTTTCTTCCAAAAACTGGAAGGATATGCCGATAGGGAATACAGGACAGACTTTGTTTGATGTTAAACAAGATGACTTTAATTTTCCTGCTCCCTTAGACATGACAAATGTAAGTGTTAATTATGACACAGAATGGTTATTAAACTTTTGGAAAACAGGAGAGGTAGGAGATGTCTTTAGGACAAATATACGTCAGGCTTTGTCAACAGCAGAACCGGGCTTTAGTTTCAATTTCTTCGACAAGGAAAAAGAAACGCTGCGGAATGCTTGTACGGAAGTTACGTCAGAAGATGATTCAGATGTGTGCAATTTGGGAAGTCTTAATTTTGCTAGGATTGATGATCTTAATCAGCTTAGAGACGTGGTAGAATTAGCTACAAAGTTTCTTCTTTGCGGTACACTCAGAGCACAACTACCATATGATAAAGTTTATGACGTAAGAGAAAAGAATAGAAGGCTTGGTCTAGGATTGATGGGTCTGCATGAGTGGCTGATACAAAGAAATAGCAAGTATGAAACTACAGAAGAGATGCACCGTTGGTTAAAAGTTTATGAGGCAGAGTCTGATAGTGTTTCTGATTCCTTTGCAGATGAGCTAGGAATTTCCAGACCTGTAGCTAAACGTGCAGTAGCACCTACAGGAACAATAGGTATTATTGCTGGTACATCTACTGGGGTTGAACCTATCTTTGCTGTCTCTTATAAAAGAAGATATCTGAAAAATAGAAGGTGGCATTACCAGTATGTTGTAGATAGTGCGGCTCAAGAAATGATTGACTTGTATGGAACAGACCCAAACAAAATAGAATCAGCAATGGACTTGGCTACAGATTATGAAAGAAGATTATCTTTCCAAGCTAATATACAGGAATATGTGGACATGAGTATTTCAAGTACAATCAATCTCCCACCGTGGGATACTAAAGAAAATAATGAAGATTTAGTAGAGCCTTTTGCTCAGACACTAGCTAGGTATGCTCATAGACTTAGAGGATTTACCTGTTTTCCTGATGGAAGCAGGGGTGGACAGCCTCTAACCGTTGTGTCTTATAAAGAGGCAGTAGATAAACTTGGTGAAGAATTTGAAGATAACATACAGGCTCATGATATTTGTGAGATCACTGGTTCAGGTGGGGTATGTGGAGTTTAGCTCTTGTAGCTCAACTGGATAGAGCGACAGACTTCTAATCTGTAGGTTGTGGGTTCAAGTCCTTCCAAGAGCACCAATATTTTTGTTGACAGTAGATACAAAGTATGAGATAATAAATAAATCAAGGCTTGGTCTGTGTCTCCCGACTACTCCTAACTAGGGTGGCGAGAAGAAATCGGGCTACAGACTAACTTATTATAGTGGAGTAATAAATGGCTTTTAAATTTACACCAGTAGAAGCACAGGTCATAGATGTATTCTGGTCCCAACTATCTCCATTGTTTGAGAACATTATAGAGAAAGAAGGTATGGGGAGAGAAACACTAGCTTCTTTAAAAGAAAAGATTAAAGAAAGATATCTACTAGTGTGGATAGGCTGGGAGGACTCTGCTAATAATATTGTTGCTGCTTACTGTACTCAAATTATAGAGTATCCTACAAAACGTATATGTCAGTGGGGTTATATGTCAGCAAAAAATAATGAGATATCTAGATGGGAAAAACCCATGTTGGAATCTCTAGTTCGATATACCATAGAAAATGAATGTAATGGTATTGAATTCTTTAGTACAAGAACAGGATGGAAAAAGATATTTAAAAAATATAAAATAAATATAGAACCTATAGGAACTTTATATGAGACAAAGATAGATGCATAGTTTACCAACAATTTATATTGGATACGATCCAAGAGATGAAGAAGCATACAAGGTTCTTGTTGAATCAATACTGGATTTTTCTTCTAAACCAGTGAATATTATCCCTATCTTTCAGGAAGAGATGAGGCGAATAGGTTTCTATAGGAGAGAAACTATTAAGATTATTCCCAACATGTCCCATAGCGTAGCTCATTCACAAAATAAAGAAGCGATATCTGTAGATACAGTAGATAAAAAACCTTTTTCAACTGAATTTAGTTTTACCCGCTTCTTGGTTCCCTTTTTAAATAGACACCAAGGGTATGCTCTATTCATGGATTGCGACATGATGGTACGGTCAGACATCACGGAAGTATTTGATTATCCATTAAGAGAAGACAAGGCTATCTGGTGTGTCCAACACAATCATTCCCCGACAGAACATTTAAAGATGGATAATAAAACACAAACACAATACTCTAGAAAAAACTGGTCTAGTTTTGTACTGTGGAACTGTGGTCATGAAGCACATAAATATTTTTCTGTGGATGATGTTAATCTCCAGACAGGATGGTATCTTCATAATTTTAAATGGATTTCAGATCATGATATAGGCTCTCTTCCAGAAGAATGGAACTGGCTGGATGGACATTCATCCCCTGATCTCGTAGCTAAAAATGTTCACTTCACCACTGGTGGCCCTTGGTTTAAAAACTGGAAAGCTAAAACAATTGGTGACGCAAAGTATGCGTTGGAGTGGGACAACACTCATTCAGTTATAACTATTGAGGAATCTTTAGGAAAGGAAAAGAATATAGTATGGAAAAAAGAATTAATATAGTTACATCTTTTTCTGAAGATGGTTGGAAAACATATGGAAAAGAAATGGTTCGTACTGCCGCCAAGTATTGGGGGCCAAATATTTATTTGACAGCATTTTATCATGACTTTGAAATGACTGATCCGTTTATTAATCCACAAATTTCTTATCGTAATTTAAATAAAGTACAGGACATGGTAGACTTTAAGAAAGAGTATGCAAAGTATGATGGTACTCTGGGTGGAAAAGCTCCCTACACTTACAAGTTAGACTGTTTAAAATTCTGTCATAAAGTTTTTGCACTAACAGAATTTGCTTTTGATCTATGTTCTTACAGCAAAGAACCGGGATGGCTTATATGGCTTGATGCAGATACCATAACGACAAAGCTTTTAAATCATGCAGCCCTTAATACCTGTCTCCCAGAAAATGCTTCCCTAGTTTATCTAGGAAGGAAGCACTATGAATATAGTGAGACATCCTTTTTAGGATTTAATCTTAATCATCAAGCACCAGTAGATTTACTAGGAGACTTAAGAGGAGCCTATATTTCTGGTGAGGTTTTAAATTACAGGGAGTGGCATGATGGGTTTGTCTTTGAAAGATTATTAAAAATTTATATAGCTCATGGATTAAAAGCCCATGACTGGACAGGACATCTGGATGAGATCAAGAGTCTTCATTCTGGTGTACAAGCCTTTGAGAAATTTCCTTTAGGTGAATACATGATTCATAATAAAGGAGCAAGGAAGAAACCCGGAGGAGGTGTTTCTCCTGATATTAATGGACCAGAAAGATACAAACAATTAATGCAGTTAGTTCTCTTTTATAAACCTAAATCCATTATTGAAACGGGAACATGGAATGGTGGTAGGGCTATTCAAATGGCTTTAGCTGCCTTCCAGCACACAGATAAGGTAACGTATACAGGCTATGATCTCTTTCAAGAAGCAACAACAGAATTAGATAAGCTGGAATTAAATACAAAGGCTCACAATTCTATTGAAGCGGTAACTGGTAGGTTACAGGAGTTTGCAAAGAAGATTAAAAAGGATGGAAAGATATTTAAATTTAAGCTTTATAAAGGAGATACAAAACAAACCTTAAAGAAATCTAAGGCAGACTTTTCTTTCATAGACGGTGGACACTCAGAAGACACTGTTAATCATGACTTTAAAATGCTTAACAAATCTCCTGTTATTGTTCTTGATGATTACATTCTAAAGGATGAGGATGGTAGTGGCCCTTCAAAAGAATTTTATGGTGTAAATAAAATTGTACAGAAACAAAAACGCTCTACCATTCTCCCTTCCAAGGATCATGTAGAAGGTGGAGGAAGGACGCATTTAGCAATTGTTTTAACAGATAAGAATCTGCCAGATATCCCTATAGATATTCAGTCAGTTCCTATTGTAGTTCATCCAAAGGACTGTGTTCCTAAAGAATATATAGAGAATAACGTCAAGGCTAACACAAAGATAATCAACAAATGGATTAAAAGAGCTAAACCAAATAACGAGGTTGCAATCCTTGTCTCTGCAGGAAGGGTTGACTGGGAATCATTAAAGGGTTTTATCAGGCATGAAGGTGAAGACAGGTGTAAGATTGTCTGTGTAAAACATTCTTATCCTAAACTCTTAGAAGAAGGAATAAAACCTTGGGCTTGTGTAATTCTTGATCCCCGTCCAGTTGATGGGATAAGTACTCATGGTGTAGTAAGAAAGGATTTGTTTAAGACTGTAGATAAAGATACTTTATTCCTTAACGCATCCATGACTGATCCCTCAGTAACCAATCTCATTAAATCTAAAACAGATAATATTATTGGATGGCATGCTTTTTCAGAGGCACTGAGAGATACAAAGGCAGAGGAACAACAGAAGGCTATCACTGTAAAAGAGGAGCTAGGCATAGAGGCAGGAGCTACAATGATCGTTGGTGGAACCTGTGCGGCTATGCGGAGTATAGGTATTATGCATACACTAGGCTTCAGAACTTTCCATCTTTTTGGATATGACTGCTCCATGCCTGAACCAAGTGCAGAAGAGAAGAAGATAATTGAAAATGAAAAGCCAAAATATATTCAGGTAGGTATTAAAGTAAACGGAGAGAACCGTCCCTTCTGGACTACAGGAGAACTCTTGGCTATGGCTCAAGACTGTGAGAAATTATTTGATAGAGAAGATGTAGATATGAATTTAAATTTTCATGGAAGAGATACTCTTGTTGCAGCTATATGGGAAAACTCAACGACTAAAAACTTAAAACATTACAGAGAAGTGTTAGAGATATAGGAGGATTTAATGTTTGGAATTGCTGAAAGTGTAATCGGAGTTGCAGGAAAGGTCTTAGATAAATTTGTTGAAGACAAGGATTTAAAAACTAAACTTGAGGCTGAGTTTAAAACACAGGTACTTCACTTAGACGCACTTCAGGCTCAAGCTAATATTGAACAGGCAAAGCATCCCTCAATTTTTGTAAGCGGTAGTAGACCAGCAATCATGTGGATATGTGCCTTTGCTTTAGGATGGCAATTTATATTTGCTCCCATTATATCGTGGGGTTTAATCATATGGTATCCTCTGGTCACTCTTCCCATTCTTCAGACACAGGAACTAACTGGTTTAGTATTAGCACTTCTTGGTCTAGGTGGAATGAGAACTGCAGAAAAATGGAGGGGTGTTCATAGAAATAATATGAAGAGATGAGAATCTTTCTCTCTCTGGTCTGCATCCTATGTTTAAATGGGTGTACAATTACATCTGGTTTAACGATGGGAGCTTCTGCAGCGTCTTCCCTCTTTGACAGATACGAGAAACACAAAATCGAAAGGAGATTAAAAGAACTTGAAAAAGAAATACAGGGAAAGAATGGCTATAGCTATGTGGATGTCGGCTATGGTTATAGTAATGGTGGGTCTTATTAATATAATCTGTGGAGGATGTGTGGTATGATGGCTGGTAAGGTATGGGGTAACACTCAACTTATCCATGCTAATGGTGTGCTGGAATTTCACAGAATTGAAGTGAACGAAGGAGGTAAATGCAGTAAACACAGACACAAATATAAATGGAATGGTTTCTTTGTAGAAAAAGGAGAGCTTATTATTAAGGTATGGAAAAATGATTATGATCTAATGGATATAACCATTCTTAAAGAAGGACAGTTTACTCAGGTTAAGCCCGGAGAGTATCACCAGTTTGAAGCTGTAAGAGATACAGTAGCCTTTGAACTTTACTGGGCAGAGTTTGATCACGGAGATATAGAAAGGGAGAATGTAGGAAGTGCTTAACGAAAAGCAAGAGAAGTTTGCACAGGCATATGTCATGCACAGGAATGCAACAGATGCTGCAAAGGCTGCAGGATATGCTGAAAGGTCTGCTTATAATCAAGGATACAGACTTCTGCAGGATGCTGTCATTCAGGAACGGATAGAAGACTTAGCAAGAGAACTTGAAACCAGTGTTGATGTTATAGAAGAAATAGAAAATCAATATGCTTTTGCTAAAACCCAAGGACATACAAACAGTGCAATTAAAGCACTGGAACTTTTGTCCAGAGTAAGAGGACATAAGAGTGATAAGGATAAAGAGATTAGTAGAGAGGACTTACAGGCATCCATCATAAAAGCAATGGAGATATTAGGACAAGATGAAATAACTAAGCTTGTAAAGAAATGTGAATTTGATTAATGGAAACTATGGTTACACTTACTGAACGAGCCAAGGCATACATGAAAAGTGTATGTGAAGGAGGATATGTAACTCTTGGTATTAGGGGAGGAGGATGTTCTGGGTTTCAGTATGTATGGGGATTGTCTCCTGAGTTAAACGGAGAAGACATCCAGTGGTCAAAACCTGTGGAAGATATTCTTCTACTTGATCCAGTAGCTGAATTACATATCTTAGGAAGTGAAATAGATTATGTCGAGGAACTTGGAGGAAGCTTTCTAAAAATTATAAATCCTCTTGCAACCAGTCAATGTGGTTGTGGAGAGAGTTTTAGTGTGTAATGACCCTTCTTCTACAGAATTCCCTGCGAATACACTAAATTAGAGAAAATTAACTCTCTAGGAAGCTCACTCAGAGCGTTAAGAGGGTTCCCCTATACAATCATACCAGAGAATATTGATTATCACCAGTGAGGCTTAGAGAGCCTTGAAAAGGATATCGCCTCTTTTAGTCTATGGGAGGATGCTTTCCGTTGTGCATGTCGTATAACTTGTTGATATCGTCCATTAACATGGCTACTTTAGCTTCTAAAACTCCTCTACGTTCATTTACCTTTGCCAAATTATCTGGGCTTAAGATACCAGTTAAAACTTTTATCTGGTTCTGGAGAACAACGATGCTGTTAGACATCCCATCCAAGTCATGACCATACTCACTAAGCTTTTTTAAAATGATATCCTGATTTTCTTTTAGAGTTCTGACTTGAGCTTTAACTAAAGCCCATGCTCCAGATAGAGATGCACCAACTGCACCAATTTGAAAAAGCATTCTTGCGTCTAGTTCCATTATTGGTAACTCCATATCCAAGGTCTTCTATGTATATCTGTATTAACCATATCATCTAGGTGAATAAATCTGGAAACTCTGTTCCCTCTCTGGGCTACTCCTATCCCAGTCATCCCATGTTTTATTCCAAGTCTTATTATTTCGTAAGCCTCAGAACCAAGACACTGGATATCTACTGCTCTTCCAAAAACATGAGGAGAATTTTCTGCTCCCCCAATCTTTACATTATAAGTTGGACTTCTATAAGCAGATGTTAAAATAATTGGTTTGTTAAACTCTTCTCTTAGGGTTACAAGCTTTTCCATAAAGGCTGAATCCATAAGGCATTCACCTGTTCCCTTACATTTTAATTCTTTCTCACTAAAATATTTCCAATTCATTATTTAACTTTATAATATTTTTCAATGAGTTTCTCATTAAATACGGGGCTAACTAGTTGTTCAGATTCACCCCTAACTCCTGTTTGACTACCTATATAACTTTCATACACATTCATTAATTCTCTTTCAGCTTCCCTTATAGGAGGAGGCGACCCATCCCTTCTTTTTGTAGCCTGATGCCATAGATAAACCTCCTTTTTTAATGGTGGAGGCGGTACAAAAATACCTTCATTAATCATATTATGCAATACCCTTTTATCCACAGGAAACATTCCATCTTTTGTAATTGCACGGTATATATCTTCATTATTTAAACCTGCACTTTTTGCATGAGAAATAACATCAAATATATCTGCTGCATAACTAAACTGTTTTTCTAAAGCTTGTTCATATCCCTCAATAAGCTGCTCTGAAGTCATAGGAGATTGTTCTTGAGTCATATTTGTAAATATTCTTCCTGCCTCTCCCATCTTCCTTTTTATATCATTTATCTTATATCCTAAATCTATTGTGATATCATAGAGTTGTGGCTTAATACCTGTTAATCCTGCTAACTGATCTCCTAACATAAATTTCCTACCTGATTTACCCTTCCGAATAGCTGGAGCATATAGATGTTCTTTTAAAGTTCTTGGAGTATCATACCAAGAAGAAGGTTTCTGAGTAGCAGCCTTGTAAATATCTGTTGCTGATTTTACTATTCCCGGCTCAAAAGGTTTCCAAAATGCAAGAATTCCATCTGTTACATTTTGTGGTATACTTTTTGCATCTGTAAATAAAGGATTTCCATACCTATCTGTATTGGAATGAAGATTTGAAATACTTTCCGCTATCATAGAAACACCAAAAGTATCTACAAATGGTCTGATTAAAGATTCGTCTATAGCATCCATTACTCTTTTATCTACATACTCTCCCTGATTCATAGCATTTATTCCTGCCTCTATAGGATCATGAAATTTAGCCCAAGGATTAATATAGCTTATATTTATTCTTTTTCCTTTTCCTTTTTTAGGATCAGAAATATACAAAAAATCATTCCCTTTATCCCAACTGGCATTAAAGTATTCCAAGCCTTCTCGTTTAGTATATTGCTCACCTTCTTCTGGCTCATCCATATTCCATATTGAGGAAGAAGTCATTGATAGAGCAGGTGCAGCAGAATGTGCTGCAACCATTGAGCCTAATCTTTTAAGACCTACCTTACGCTGTGCGCCACCTTTTGCTCCCTGAGTTGCATTTAATAAAGCCTGTCCCTCAGAAATTTCCTTAAGAGAATTTCTTAAAATATTACTTTGCGTTCTTATAAGTTCTGTTGTAAAAGCAAAGAAGTCTGCTGCTGGAAAAATTCTTGCATATCGTACAAACTGAGGAACCTGTGCATAATTTTGCATATGATCTGCTACTCTATCTGCTGCTTCCTTGTCTAGTCTAGTTATTTCAATTGGAATACCATCCCCAGATATTAATTTTTGTACAACTTCATCTGGATTGTCACCTCTATCTATCAGTATCTGTCTGTAATTCTTTTTCTCATTGAGAAATCCAACATGCTTCCACATATCATCCATTGCCTGATACATTTTAACCATAGAGGTGTTACCCTTCATGGCAGCATTTTTTAAACCCTTTGTTCCTTTGTATACAGGTGATGTTAAATCCCAGAAATTACTTTTACCAGCAAGCCGCATAGCTTCTCTTAATCCTTGTATTTCAATGCCACTTTGTATATACCCAAGTGCCATTCCCTTTTCCATTTCTGCTCGTAGTTCTGGAGTACCTTGTGTTAGCATTCCACGAAATACTTTTGGTAGTCCAACCAGACTTGCAGGAGATAGATATCCAGCCCCTAATGCCATCCACCCAGCACCAAGAAAATTTCTAGCAACAGCAGTTATACTGTAAATAGTTTTTGCAGCCCTTGTATGACCTTGCAAAGCTAAGTACATTTGTAAAGGTTTCCATTGTTTTACAGCAATTTCATTTCCATTTATAATTGCATCTGCTACATCCTTATTAGCATACAAACCTTCCAAAGGACTTCTAACACCCTCCGAACCTAAAACCTGTCTTTCTTCTGCAAGTACTCCTGTAATAGGTCTTCTTATTCCTGACCTTTTAGGAAGGACAGACCCCAATCTTACTGTTCTTCCAGTACCAATATCAGGAGTTGTATCTAAATTAGGAATAAGGCTTTCACCAGTACCAGTTAAACCTCTTACTCTAGGATCAGATACAATATCCATGCCTTCTTTTGCTACACGAACTACCTTATCTTTTTCTAAATTTGCAACCATATCAGCTATAGCTTTTTCAAACTTAAATGTTTCTATAGTTTGATTAATTTTCATAGCAGAATTAACATAATTAGAAATAGGATTTTTATACTCTCCCAACAAATCTCTTATTGCTGTGGGTATGTTTTCTCTTTTAGTTAAAATTTTTGCTGATTTTTTAGCTTGAAATTTTAGATCGGTATCAAAAACTCTCCATAAATCCTCTTCAGAATGAGAGTCTAGAATATCTTTAATATGCATATTAACATATCCACTCTCCCCCATTACGTTATTATAGATTGTTTTTTCTGCATCTCCTAAAGAGTCTATTCCATCTTCTACAACCTTATCATCTATATCTTTAAAGATTTTATCTTTTCTATATCTATTTTTAAAATAATTTGCTGCACCTTTTATAACATCCTCATCACCTATTATATCTTTTGCCCAATTAGGATTATCAAAAATTTCATATTGCCTCACAATATGGAGGTCTGCACCGCCTCCCGGCATAGAAGCTGTAATTTTTTGCTCAACCTTACTTCCCTTTTCAATAGCCCCACTCTTTAAAAGATTTTCTTGTAAGTCAGAAATATCTTTTCTCATGTTAGATAATTCTTCAAGAGTCTTGGGAATTGTTTTTCTTGCTGCATAAGAAAGACGTAGTTTTGTATTACCAGCTAATATCTCATTTAAATCACGCAGAGTTTTTTTATCTAACTTATCAAATCTTACCCCTAGCTCTTTTTTAACTGCTTTCTCAAGTCTCCCTACTCTTGTTCTTATCTTTTGTTCCATCCCTCGGCCAGCTCCTTCTCTTAATCTTTGAAGCTGTCTAACTTCACGAGGAGTTGAGGTTCCTGCCAACCTAGAAATTCTGGCAAGTACTTTAGTAATAACGCTTCTTTTATCTTCTCCTAAACCAGCAGCTTGGGTTGGCTCCCATTTTTTTGTTCCCTTAAAGACACCCCCTCCACTTTTACCTACTTCCCTAAAAACAATTCCTTGATTTTTTCCTTCGTCTATAATTGTTTTTTTTGTTTCTCTATAAAGACTACGAGCTTCTTTGTCAACTGCTTTATTTTTTTGTTCTAAAGTTATTTTTTTTGAGGGATTATTTTTATCTTTATATAAAGTTACCTTCTTGGCTTTTTCACCCTTCTTCTTTTGTGTAACCTTAACAGGTTTGTATTCTAAATTAATTTCCTTTCTTAAGTTAGCTACAGAATCCATATTAATATCTGCAGTTCCTTCAATGTCTAACCTAGAACTAGCATCTACTAAATTTTCATAAATATTTATTGATTGTGTTCTAGGAGTTATAGGAACATTTACATGATCTACTGTATCACCTAAAATTCCAGTACCCTCTTTTTGGGCTGCTTCTAATTCTTTTAGTTTAGCCTCATTTTTTCTTAACATTCTTTTATTATTAAAACGACTCCATCCTTTTGTAGGAAGAGCACCAAAAGCTGCACCAACAAGAGCACCAAATCCTGCTTCACCAGCAACCTCACCCCAATCTATATGGTCTGATGGAGTTGTATATTCATCCTCAAATTGCTGCTGTACTATATTATCTAGACCAGATGCTGCACCCTCGTATAAAGCACCTGCTCCCCCCACCGCAAGAGAACTTCTAGTTCCTGCACTTCTTCTTGCTCTATCTAATACATCTTCTGTAACTTCTTTAGAAACCCCCTTCTTTGTCCATTCCTTCAGTCCTTTTTTTGTTACACCTTCTTTAGCCAAAGCCTTTTTTAATTGTTCTTTAAAAGCAAAACGACCAGCTATAGTAGTTGCCTTTCCTCCAGCTAATCTAGCTACTCCACTCCAACCAAGAGTAAGTAATGCTGGTCCCCATAAGAAAGGGTCTTGTATAGTATTTTTTGTTGCCCTAAGAAATGTACTCATATCACTATCAAGATTTTCGTACATATCCATAGAGTTTACCCAAGCTCTTTTAGTATCACCATCAAGACTATCAGCTTTTGAGGCTAACCAACCCATACTGGATATATCATTACCTAGTTCAGAATGTCTATTTTTTAACCACCAAGCTAATCTAGAATTTGATCCTTTCCAACCTTCTCCCTCCTCTGATTTATAGATAGTCTTTGCATAGTCCAGCCATTCAGGATTTTCACTCAGACTTTCTTCTGTAAATTGTTCTTCCTGCCCACTATCTATTTCAGTCTCTGTACCATACTTACTATAGTCTGTAGGTACATAAGTAGATGAAGAAGGTTCTAAAGTAGGTTCTTTAGCAGTAACATATTTACTATAATCTGTGGGTACATAAGTAGAAGTCAACTTATTTCTCCTTATTCTAATCCATACATAATTATAACTTCATCAACAGTTAGAGTAGGATGAAACTGTTTCTGAAAGGCTTCTGCTTCTGCCTGTAGATTATTTCCAGTAGCCTTAGACTTTAAGTTTGTGATAGCATCTGCAGGGGGAGCTTTTGGTGTGGGAAACAGTTCATTCCCAGCATCCATAAGATATCTTATTGCCGCAACACTTCTCTCATTTTGAGTGTCTCCAACTTTAGGATCATTTAACATTCCAACAGCAGCCTTATAATACTTTCTTATTTTCCCTTCAATTTCTTTTGATCTTACACCCTTGTGCGAAATTATAAGATCACCCTTTGAATTAAAAGATACACTATCTCCAAAGGCTGCACCAAGAGTCTGTCTTAATTCACTAAAAGGTATTTTGTTTTTGCTTCCTGAAGATTTTGCTGTTATAAAGTCTTTTAAAGCCTTCAGTTCAGCTTCAGCCATCTCTTTTTCATTCTTAGTCGCTGCTGTTTTAGCCTTTAATTCTAACTGCTCAACCAGAAGATTTACCTCTGCCCCTGTTTTTCGAAGCATTATAAGCTCCTTATCAAGACTAAGCATCTTTTCTTCTTTTTGAATATTACTTAATTCCTCATCTGCTAAGATTGCTTCTCTCTTATCTTCCCAATTATATTTTTTTGTAAGATGGTCATCTACAAATCTTTTTACATCAAGAAACGCACCCTTCTCATTATGTAAAATAGCTGTATTTATTTTATTTACTTTTTCAATATCTGTAATCTCCTGTTCGGTCTGCTTAAGTTTTTTTGCCCTTTTATCTTTACTTAATTTTCTTAGTTCAGGAGCCATAGCCTCAGAAGCCCTACCTGCCATATTCCCTAAAGTTGTTATAAGTCCTAGAAATGGATCATGTGCTCCTAATGCAATTTCTTCCTTAGTCAGTTTTCCACTTGCTGCAAGCCCTCTCCATTTTTCAATAGTTTCTTCCCTCCCTATGGCATCTATATCACTTTGATACGCTTTGCTCATTTTCTTTTGTGCATCCTCTGCCGCAGTCAAGGCTTTCTTCTCAGAGTCTCCTATTCTTCTTTGTATATCTCTATATGTTACTAAATCTTTTGTATGTTCTTCATCAGATTCTTTTATTCTCTTGCCAATATCTTTTGCCCTACCTCCCAATCTTTTTGATCTAGCATCATATTGTTTTCCAATATTTCTTTTACTTGTTGGATATGTTGAAATATAGTCAGATATAGACTGTCCTATAGGATCATATGCTGTCTTTGTAGAAGCTATTAAGTTCTTATAAGCTTCTGCTTCGTCATCTGCTGCTGCCCTCCAATCTCCTATACCTAGACCTGTTAAAGCAGCAAGCTGATCATTTGTAGATGGAATAACAACACCTTCTGTCTCACTAATTTGTTCTATTCCAGAAGGATCAAGATTACTTCTAGCAAACACATCTTCCTCTGCCTGAGTTAATAAACCTTTTTTTTCTTCCTCTTTTTTCTTTATCGTATTTTGCTTTCCTGCAACTACTGTTGCTGCTTTAACTACTTCAGGTATAATTTCCTCTTCTTGTGTCACCACTCTGGGATGGAAAGGGGTATACCAGCTTCGAAAAGGAACTTTCCGTTTTGAATTTTGAAGTGTTCTTATATTTTGTCGTGTTCTAACATTATTTTGATGTGCCTCAATTACTCCAGAAAGCCCTCCTCTTATCTGTCCACCAGAAGCTGCTTTCTGAGTTGGTGTTCCAAAACCAAACCCACCCAAAGAACCATACAATCCAGCCCCTTGAGCAGCAGCACTAAGTAGTGTCTGTCCAAGAGAAGGTGTAGGTGTAGTCGAAGACGAATACTGATAGGCTGCTGGTGTATAGGGGAACCCTCTAACAGAAGCCTGATACTCTTGTAATGATCTTGTTGGGAATTCTCTTTCCTCAAGAAAATCTTGATAAGCTAAATTTAATGCTTGTTGATCAAGTAATTGTTTTGACTCACCTACAGACTGCAATGAAGCCAGTTCTTTTAAAGCCTGATTAGGAACTGCAGTCATCTGTCTTTCTAAAAATCCAGACAGTCCTGCTGCTGCTGCTCTTTCATCTTGAAAAGCTTGTTGTGCCTGTGCAAATGCTTGAGCACTTCCTTTAGTTTGAATATCAGATAACTGTTCCTGTAAGCTTTGTAATGCTTGCTCTTGAATAATACCTGCTCTTGATCCTCCAAAAGACCTTGCTGCCGCAGATTCTGCTGCAATCTTTGGAGCAACCTGTATATCAAAATCTTCTTGTGCCTTTCTTTTTGCAATATCAATTACTTCTTGTTGGAAAGGACTAGATAATCTTTGTATATCCTCTACTGTTATAGCTCTTCCTGCTCTTGCAGCAGCCTCTTCAGCCCCTGTTAAAAAGCCAGCACTTGTAGCTTCAGGAAGTGTACTTATTCCTTTTCTAGCTAAATCAGTTAGTCCTGTAAAAGCTTCTTCCTGTAAAGGGCCAAAGCCTCTAATTCTTGGACCAGTAAATGGTATATATTTCAATCCTTCTTGTTGAGCTTTAGCCTTTTCAAAAATATCTGTAATAAAAGGTTTAAACTCTGAAGGAAGTTGTGAAGTTGTTATTTGAGTTGCTGATCCCACAGGAGTTCCTGTTGGTCTTGGGCTACCCAATACTGATAATATTCCCATTTTTCTATCCTTATGATATAATTAGTGATTGCAAAGCTTTTGTTGCGTCAGTTTCTGGTGGCTGCATATCTCTACCGTATTTTCTTTTTCTAAATTTAGATATAAATCCATCCATAGCTTCTGCCCCTTCATCTGCATTTCCGTTTCCTAACATAGCCATTACATCTGCTGGCACTACATATTCTTTTGGAGATACTGCAGCAATACCTCCTCCATTAATAGGCATCATTACATTGTCTTGCATTCCATGCCCATCGCCCTGTACCTGTCCCTCAAAGGCTCCCCCATCCTGAAGAGAAAGAAGCCCTCCTTCTTTAGCAAAAATATTTTTTCCACTTGTTGGTTCAAAAAATCTTTTACCACTAGTTCTTGGTTCCACACCACCAATGTATAAATTAGTCAATTGTTGTTCTGTTAAACGTGGAAGTGCATTAAAAGTAAACGGTCTATCTACCTGTACATATTCTTCTTCTTCTTCTATTCCTTCTGGTTTTTCATTCAAAGATGCTTCATATAATTCATCTTCCTTTATCAACTTTTCTGCATCTAATGTTGTACTTGTGCCAAGCAATAGATCAGGTAATATACCAGATATTCCTTTATCTTTAAAATACTGTTTATAAGTTTCTGGTTTTAGCACATCTGATAGTGGAGGACGTATATCAGAAAACTGTCCTGCTGCTGCTATTTGTTTAGGATTAATATATCCCAAGCTTCCTAGTGCTTTTCTTTGAAGAACTTCAGGTGATTCCATACTAATAGGAAGCTTTCCTGCGATGCTTCTTATTTGTGATGGAGTTGCACTACGTCCTAAATTAATATTTTCTATTGCTCTTAGATTTGAAGGTGTAGAATCTACACCTAATTTTGCTAATACTGTTTCACTAGAAGGTATTTCTCCTGTGCCAAAAGGAAGTACTTCTTGAGCAAAGTCTTCAACAACTGGATCAAATGCTCCCTCTACAGTACCATACTTTTCATACAGTTGATCTACATGTTCTGGAAGTACCTTACTTCTCATTATTCCTGCCTTTTCTAATTCGCTTACATCATAAGGATTAGCTTCTGGACCAAATGTTTTTGTTCCCCTCATAGCTTGTGAAGCTTTTGCAGCAGCAGTTGATAATCCTCCTGTAACTGCTCCAGCTAATGCACCTTTTTTCATTCCTTTCATGCCCCAAGGAAGACCACTTGCAGCCCCAGTAATACCACCTCTTAGTACTCCAGAAGCTAATGTTCCTGCTAGATTTCCTGCTGCTCCAAAAAGTGTTCCGGGTATTAAAGCTGTAGCAACAGGCCCAGCTAAAAGTGCAGCAAGAATACCAAGTCCAACTTTTGGCTTAAAAAGTTTCTTGGCAAAATTCTTTATACCCTTAAAAATACTTCCCAAGAAATATTCTGGAAGTCCTGTCTTAGGATTAAGAGACATTAGCCCTGTAGACATAAGCCTTTTAACCTCTGGCTTAGTCATATGAACTAGCTCTGTATCTCCTCCTCTTCCTCTTGCAGCCATTAAGCTTGCAAGACCAGCCCCCGGAGCATTTCTATCAATATATAAAGACATAATTAAATCACCTGATTTGGTTGCATGTAATGAGATTGTGGTAGTGTACTTTGTGCATACACATTACTAATATTACCCTGTGCAGGGGGTTGTTGTGGTTGTGGTTGCTGTGGTACAGGAGTATTTGCTGTATTAGGAAGCATAGTTAATCCTTTATTTAATAACTGTGCCTGATTATATTGAGGTACAGAAGGAGCAGGAACATTTCCTTGAGCATAAGCATTTGCAACAATACTTCTTAGTCCACTCTTTACATTATCTCCTATTCCCTGATTAACAGTATTTATCATTCCCTGTTGATTAGGAACTCCACTATATTTGTTTCCTTCATACCCCATCTTTGTAGCTAACAGTTTTTCAATATTCTCTCCTGCCTGATAGACTGAAGGATTTCCTCCATGAGCCAAAGATATTAATCCTCCCTGTGCCATTTGGTCCTCTCCTCCTGTTTCCCAGCCTTCCCAAGGCTCCTCCACTAGTAACTCTGATCCTTTTATATCGTCAGTGAAGTATTTATTTAGATAATGTTTAAGACCACTTAGAGCAGGTGTAACACCTCTCTTTAAACCAAATAAATTTCCTACACCAGCAGTTCCAAGTGCTATTGCACCTTGTTTAAGTAAGTTCCCTATATCTAATTCACTTAATCCACCACGACCCGTCCATTCCATACTTCCCGGTGCTTGTGCAAAATATCTTTCATCTGTAGGTTTGCCTGTTTGTTCTCTCCATCTACCAAGAATATGACCATCTGATAGTTGATCAAAATAATCCTGATCTGCCTGTGCTTCTATTATAGCTCTCTCTGCTTGTGCTGCTTCAGCAGCCCTGTCTCGTGCTTGTGGTACTACAGCGTCAGTATAAATAAGAGGACGAGGTTCTGGAGCCAACATACCACTTTGAAATTCTAGAGCATAGGGATCAGTTTTAGCAACATTTGCCCGTGCAGCCTCCTGAACAGCAGCCCTTCTAACTGTTTCATCAGTAGCTCTCATCTGCTCCAAATCCTGATCTGTAGAAAGAACAGAAGCAGTTGTTGGTGCATAGCGGGGACCACTTGCCGGACTCCACGGACCTTGTGCTATTAGATTAAGATAATTTTCATCTGCCTGTGATTCTATATCTTCCTGCTGTGCTAATAATGCATCTCTTTCTGCTTGTGATTTTAAGATATTCTCCCATTGCCTTTTTCTTCTTTCACCCTCTATCTTTTTATAGTTGGGATTATCATAAAATGATCCTCTGTTTATGTCTGTAGGAATAAGAGTTTCAGCAGATAGTGCATCATCGTCAAGAGTGCTGAGTGTTAGTTTATCTAATTCTGATAATCCTCCTGTAGTAGGGGATGTTGATTTAATAATTGGAACATTAGCCTTATCGTCTTGTGGAACACCTCTAAATGTTGTTACAACGCTTTCTTTGGGAGGTTTAGTCCCTTTCAATTGAGCCAATTGAAATTTCGGATCAAGCTCAACTTCAGGATAAAGTATACGGGGCCATGTATCATATTCCCGTTGGTGATTTATATAATCATATATTCTTTGAGTTTCCTCATCAGTAAATCGAATACCTGCCTTGTCACCTAATCCGAAGGGGTGAATGCGTTGTTGTTCTCTAACAGGAAGAAGAGGTTCTGGAGCCAACGGACCACTTGGAAATTCTGGAGCCAACATACCACTTTGAGATAGAGCTTCTAGAGCATAGGGATCAGTTCTAGCAACATTTGCTAGTGCCTCTTCTCTATCCATAGCTCTATCCATAGCTCTCTGCATCAAATCCCTATCTTCCTCCTGTTGTGCTTGGGAGGGTACTGATTCCTGTTCTTCAAACCCAAAAAAACCTACATCTGTAAAGTCTTCAGT
>VTLG01003466.1_pt1 | contig 56018 bp, 61 predicted proteins | sample 4694571 | NCBI WGS metagenome assembly VTLG01 (sample SAMN12604809, study PRJNA352737) | marine metagenome | biome: ENVO:00000447; feature: ENVO:00000209|ENVO:00000569|ENVO:01000036; material: ENVO:00002151; isolation source: viral sequences binned using virsorter ... | reverse complement strand
AAAGTCCAAACCATGCTGCACCTGCTCCTACTACGACAGAAACAAATCCTGCTTGTGCATTGTTTGGATCTGGTAAATCCATAAACCAGTTACACGTTTGATAAAATACAACCATGTATGCTAGTATTAATAATCTTGGAACTATTCTCCAAGCATCTAATCTTTCTGGAGTTATCATCTATACCTCGCAGTTTTCTTTGCAATACTCTTAGGCTGTTTAACAAATTGTTTACCTGCCTTATTACCTTTAGCTTTAGCTTTATTAGTAGCTGCTTTTTCTGACGCAGATAAAGATTTCCAAGCAGCATCGGGAAGATACCTCCTCTTACCTTTAGAGGGTTTACCAGAAGAAGTTCTCCACTTTTGCTTACCCCAATCTTTGAGAGATTGTTGTGGTTTCTTTAATGACATTATTTCTTTTTAGCTTTAGTCATGCCACCTTTTGACATATAACCCATCTTATTGCGTACAGATGTTGGTAGTTTTTTTAAACCTTTTTGATTAGCCATAGGTTTTTTCATAGCTCCACCTTTAGCATACCCTTTTTTCTTTTTCATTGCACCACCTTTGGCATAACCTTTTTTCTTCCCCATCATAATAAATTACTCCTTATAAAGATTGTTAAAAGTAACAGCAGGATCTAGATAGCTATTATGGATTTCTGCTGCGTGTAGGTATTGGCTAGGTTTAAAATCAGGACCGCCCTCTCCTGTTTCCCATAGTGCAGGACTTGTTGCCCTAACTCTATTATTGGGTAATGCTACAATGTTTCCTGTCCACTTATCTGCATCTGTAAGTTGTATTACATGACTTTGTTTATGTTGGGCAGGATCATCTGCAATCTCATTTCCTGTATAGTCCACAGTAAATAAGTATCTACCTTTGTAGAACTCTCCATCTATTTTACATAGCCAAGGACTTGAACTAACTCTCTCCATCTTTATAATAGAATGGTTATGGGAAGAGCAATCCCAAGGTTGTGCTAAATGAGTGTCCATAACTTCAGGCCACTCTTCTAATTTTTCATCAGCTACTAATGCTGTTATAGGCATTCTTGCCCACATAGCACCACCATGTATATTTGGTGTATCGTCAAAATCACTTTCGCATCCTGTAAATACAATTTGAAAACTTAAACAACGATCAGGTATTGTATTGACTGCGATAGCCATTCCATGTAAAAACTCTCCATGATATTGTTCATGGTTACATGTATATTCTTTTCTTATCCAAACTTTAAAGTGAGGAATATCGCTAATAAGATGAGGCATTATTTGTAGCCACCACCCTTTGCCTTATATTGTTTAGCTAACATTTGTGCTTTACGTGCAGACCATTGTCCCGGTCTACCACCTTTACCACCTGCTTTAATTTTATTAAACAGATTCTTTCTCATTGTGGGTTTAGTATAATTACCTGCTTTGTTTACTGCCATCACCATTTCACCTTATTTGCCCAATAGGCCGCTGACATTTTTCCTTTTTTAATATTCTTTGAGTGCCTTGCTTTAAACGAAGCTCTCTTCTTTTTCATTCTAGAGGATTCACCTGCTTTAGGTTTACCTGCTGTTTTAGCTCCTTGTTGACCAAAACGTATTATTTTTTCTTTACCATTAGCACAAGCTTTTACTATATGAGATTTTTTAGGATGTTTAGGTGTTCGTTTAGGCTTATTACAAGGCATCTTTTTCTTGCTTACCTTTTTAGCCATACTCTTTCCTCTTTAAATGGGGTTTAAATACGTCTTTAGCATTAAGCATACCCTCTAGAAACATGGCTCTTTCAACATGATCTAGTGTATACTTAATACCTGTATCCGATAGTATCTTCTGTCGCACATAAAAAACATCTGATCTAGGTATATGACATCTTTTAAGTGTTGCTTCATCTTCATTAGCTAATGCATTATAAAATTCTTCAATAACATTTTCGCTAACAAACATTTTAGGCTTTGACATGGCAGTAGTTATACTCCTTAAAAAAGTTTTGTCAAGAATAAACGACAATAAATATCATAAATCCTCCCCCACCTCTAGTAAAAAACTAAAACCCTACTAAAAGTATTACTTAAAGTTTTTATCTTTAAGATATATACTAGAAGTAGTAGGAGTTCTAGTAGTACTATTAGTAATACATATAGTATTATATCATGTATGACTGTATTTGTCAACAAAAATCTGCCGCCTATCTAAGTTTTTCTTTACATATGCTGTAAAAATGTGCTTAACAAACTACATTAACCTACTTTTAGTATATCTGTAGTAAAAAACTATGTGGTTAACACCTAAAAATTCCACATTTCTGTCATTGTGGGTACATATATCTACGCAACCCCCGGTGGAGCATGCACTATGTAATAAAAATATCACTATGTTGTAAAAATGTTGTCGCTTTTTTACCACAGAATGAGCTAAGATACTGATATTATTACATTATTTATATAATAAAGGATTATATTAAGTAAGACTCAGAGTAATTTGTTTAATTTTTAAGCAATCTTTAAAAAATCTTTGATAATTGTTTATATCTGTCTAAATTTTAAGCAATATAATTTTTTTTAACTTTTTTTAATTTTTTACTTGATTTTATTTTTTAACTAGATTAGATTAATAAGCATCAAGAAGAAAAACACTTTTTAAGACTGATTAAATCTGAATTAAAAGCATAACTTAAATAATCTGATTCACTTGATAAAAGACTAAACAAAAACTAATAAGTGAAATTAACAAAAACAAATATTAAAAAAAGAGGGTTGACAAGAAACAGAAAAAAATATTAAGATAATAACAAGTCGCATTAATACAATGTGCCACTGTCTAGGTGATACTCAGACTAGGTTAATCCCCTACTTGCCGATATTGTGGAAACGCATGGGCTAACTCTGACGCATACCTTATGTATGTATTGGGTGTCTTAAAAGGGTGGTAGGTATTCGACTAGGGCTTCGGTTAATTTGCCTAGTCAGCCGAATGGGTTTAGTATAGATAGTAATATCTATTTGACGTATATGTGAAAAAAGTATACAGTAAATTGTAGGTGGTGGAGCTATGGTGACATAGGTGACAACCACCACCTATAATGTTTGAATACAATGTACGCACTAGAAAGAAATAGAGGTATTAACATGAAAAAATCAACACAACATATTGTAATTGAAAATTTCTACAATCACTCAATATTAATAATGCGTAACGTATGTGAAAATATGGATGGCAACCCTAGATGTATTAGTGGTGCTGTTAGATATTCGCACAACAACCATCAAGTACCTAAAGGTGAGACTAGGGTAATTGGTAACAAAGTATATGTAGGTGGGCAATGGCTACCTAGATTTGACGAACGTGGTAAGCCTATTTGGACTATCACAAAATAATTTATTGACAATAATTTTAATTTAAATTAATGTGCGTACATTATATTCAAACTATGAGGTATCAATATGCAAATAGAGCAAGTACACATAAGCACTATGAGTGGCAAGTTGCAAGGCTTAAAAGCTATTTCAACTAATACTCTAACTAATGATTACTGTAATAAACAATTTCACTCTGATGTAGATACAATATGTAAAAACTGTTATAGTCACATCATGCTCAATTCTTATCGTAAAAACATGCAAGCTTGTCTTGAAAGAAACAGTAAGTTATTGAGTGGTTCTGTATTACATCAACAACAACTACCAACTATTATGGAATTGTATTTTAGATTTTCGGCTCATGGTGAATTGATTAACATGATCCACCTAATAAACTTTATGAATATATGCAAGAAAAATCCACTAACAACATTTGTATTGTGGACTAAACGTAATGACTTGATACAAAAATATCTCAAAGAACATGAGAAACCAAAGAACTTAATTCTGATATACTCTAATCCAAAAAAGGGTAAGATAATGAGTAAGCCACCTAAACATTTTGATAAGACTTTCAATAATGTTCTAGAAAATGAATTTGTGGAGCAACAAAACTGTAGTGGTCAAAAGTGTAAAGATTGCTTGCTTTGTTACAAGTTTAATGATATAACTACGATAGTAGAGAAAGTTAAGAGGTATTAATATGTGGGCAGATGATGTATTAACTCAAATATTTTTTATAGGGTTTGTAATAATAATAACTATGGGTGTATTGACATGGTAAAAATAAGTTTAGATGAAATAGTATTGAACATATTAATCGAATGTGTTAAAAGAAAACATGATGGTATTGATGGCACTTTAAATGTCACACTACCAAAAGTTTTGACTGATAGTGAAAAAGAATATATAGTTGATAAAGTTAGGAGGTGGATGAAACATGAAAGATAAACTTAAAATAGTATCTTTGTGTGATGGCATGAGTTGTGGTGCTTTAGCACTAGAACCTTGGCTAGATCAACAAGGTTTGACATGGGATGATATTGAGTATCATGCTTTTGAAATAGACAAGTATGCTGATGCAGTAAGTCAATACAATTATCCATTGATGTACCGACATGGTGACGCAAGAAAGTACAAAAAATTGATAGGTAATGACATCTTTCTATTGATGGGTGGCTTCCCTTGTCAACCTTATTCATTTAGTGGCAAGGGTAAAGCTGATGCTGATAGTAGGGATTTATCTAATCTTATCTTTGATGCACTAAAAGATTTGAAGCCTAAGTATTTCTTGTTTGAGAATGTTGTAATGAAAAAAGAGCATCAAAATAGAATTAGTGATGGCATTGGTGTTGATCCTATTATGATAAACTCTAGTGATTTTTCTGCACAAAACAGAAAGAGATTGTATTGGACTAACATAAAGATTGATACTTGGGATGATCATGGTGTTGTACTTAAAAATATACTTGAGGATTTGCCATTTGAGGATATACCTAACTACCTAAATAATACTTGGTGTGGTAGAAAACGTAGTGACATGGTTAAATCTGTTGATGATCCAAAAGCATCATGTCTTACTGCATCTATGTGGAAAGGTCAGATACCTACGTTTGTAAAAAAACCAATTCATGTTGGTGATGCTACTAATATTAGTGGTTACGATATTATCAAACGTGTATACCATGAAGATGGTAAGTCACCTACTCTAACCACTATGCAAGGTGGTCATAGAGAACCTAAGGTAGCAATATCTTGTGGTGCTATCAGAGGTAGGTACAAGATTGATGGTGTAAGACAAGATCACAAAATGAAAGTCAGTGGTTTGACTACTCAACAACTTGAGATAAGACTTGATGAAAAAACAAACTGTCTTACTACAGTACAAAAGGATAATGTGGTAGTCGATAATCAACATTGGTTGTACAGAAAATTGACTACAACTGAATGTGAAGCATTGCAAACCATACCAAAAGACTATACAAAGTATGGTGTGTTTACTAATGATAAGGATTATGATAGTGTATTGCATGAGCATTGCCAAAGAAAACCTATCAGTAAAACACAAAGATACAAGATGGTTGGCAATGGTTGGACTGTTGCAGTCATATCACACATAATGAAAAACATGGAGGTATAATATGATAACTGAAGAAACTAAAGATCTAATTTATTATCAAGAGAGTAGAAAAAAAATGACACCCATACAGAAATTAGTTGATGATTTGTATTGGGATTATGATAGAATGTCTAGTAGTGGACAAAAAACTTTAGACAAACTCTTTGATAAAGTTTTTAAAATGGAGAAGAAGAATGACAAATTTAGAAAAACTTGAATACATACATACTACTTTACAGGAAATGTTAAACAGTAATAGTGTTTCATATGGAGATGATGAAGATGCTTTTTTATACGAAATAGAAACATCTTTAGAATTTGTTGAAGAATTAAGAGAGCCACATTTTAAGGAGAAAGAAAGTTGAATGAGTTTTTACATTTAAAAAGTAATCTTTATGATCTTTGGAGTAAAATGGAAAGTCATAATGGTGTAGTTAAAGATGAAGATTTATCTCAATATGTGGACATGCTTGTGTCTATGTCTAGGTACTATGAGAAGATGGGTACTGATTATAAACGTAGAGAGAAACTTAATAAGGAGCTAGATAATGATAAATAAAATACCAGAATTTTGTCAGTCACATTGGTTATGGAGAATACCACTAGCTATTGTATTTATACAACAAGGTTGGTGGAAGATGCCTATTGACATAGCTGAAGCAGAATCTTATGGTTTGTCATACCTAACATGGTGGGTTGTAACCTATGGAGAATTTTTTGCTGGTATAGGTTTGTTGATAGGTGGTGTGATGAACATACAATGGATGTATGAAGTACCTAATTGGGTAGGTGATATGATCACTAGATTTAGTGGTATTACAATGTGTTGTATTATGACAGGTGTGATATGGGTAGGTGATCCAGAAAGTTTACTTGATGTATTGTTCTATGATAATCTTCATGTATTATTGTGGGTTGGTGGATTATATTTTGCATTGAGAGGTAACAAAGTATGAGTGATAAAATAAAACAAGCATGTCAAAAGCAAGCTGAAGATGGTTACAAAATGTTTCTTTGGTTTTGTAAATGGTTCTCTTACTACTGCATATTTATTATGGTGGTGTTAGCATCATGTAACTTTGGTGTTGATGGAACTGGTGGTAAAAGTAATGGAGATCTACACGAAGAATACAAAGAAAGGATGGGATTGAAATGAAACCATATAACAACGAGGGATTTGGTGTAGCATATTTAACACTACTATTTTTTGTATTAGTTTTACCTATGATTATCTTGTTTACATCTTTAGGAACATGGGATATGTTTTGGAAGATGCACTTACCAAATGGTGATTGTTGGGAAAATGCAACACATGATAAAGTTTGTAAAGAAACTGCAAATTGTAAGATAGGGAGAAATTTTTGTGAATGAAGAACTACCAAGTGACTTGAACTATTTCTTACAAGACATTGGAATCATTGATGTTTTAGAGGTAGTAGAAAAAGTAGAAACTAAAACTTATAACGTATGGCTGCCATCTAATTCAGATGAAGAGCCACCATTTTAGGAGATAAAAATGTTTAGAGTAAAAATATTTAGAGGTGATGTTATGATTGCCAAATTTATTGACGAACTTTTGAGCCAAGCAGTAGGTAAGGCTAGGAAGATAGGTGAAGTTGGTGACACAGTATTTATACATGAAGTTATGCAAACTGCTGATGGTGATTTTGATGAGGTGGAGTGTACCTTAAAAACCACATTGTAATAAAAAATATTTCTTGCTATTGTCAAGAGTATGTATATAACTATATAATACTTTAAGTATTAATTAAAGTAAAACTTTAACCTACTACTACTCTAGTTATTACTAGAAGAAAGAAGATAAATGAAGTATACACATAAAGTAAAACTTAAAGATGGATCTTACATCTACAGATTCGTACCACCTAAAGATGCAAAACTTGCAGGTGTTATGAAGAACCATACTTTTAAAGATGGTAGACAAGCTAGATATGAGATACCAAAGTTGTTAAAAACAGTTGAAGAATTTCGTAAAGGTAATTTACTTGTTGGAAATATTAGTATTAATTCTAACTTTAACCAAGTCGTTTTACATTATATGAATACTGATCAGTTTAAGTCGTTATCTTCTAACACAAGAAGAACTTACGAATACATACTAAACTCAATGTGCAAGACTAAACTATTTAGTCGAGAGTTGGGTGACATTACACTTAAATACCTCACTCCTGCCCATTGTTCTACAATTTATGAGCTTTGGGCAAGAGGTGTAAGTGTGGATAATGCAAATCAAAAGGCTAGAGTGTTCTCTGTGCTAATGAACTACTGTATTTCTATAGGATTGATTAGTATTAACCCAATGTTACGTATAAAGAAAAGAAAACATGAGCCTAAGTCTATCGTTTGGACAAAAGATCAAGTAGAATTGTTTGTAGAGACATCATTCTCTGAATTTAAGTACAGAAATGTAGGTTTACTTGCATTAATGTGTTATGAATGGGGTCAAAGACCTACAGATATCATGCATTTAGAGTGGGATTACATTGAACCACCGATTGAGGAAGTTACAGGCATTGTAACGATCAAACAATCCAAGAGAGGTGTGACAGTTAAGCTACCTATTGAAGAAAGATTGATGAAATTGTTGACTGATCAACATAAAGATTGGTCTTTTCAAAAATATGTAATACCTCATCAGAATCCCTCTGATGGGTGCTACAGACCCATGTCTCCAACGCAAGTCTCAACCCTTGTGAATGAGGTTAAGTCTATGTGTGGTCTTCCTATGGAATTACAGATAGGATTCCTAAGAAAGACTGCAATTAATGAGATGATTGAGAGTGGTGTAGATCAGTTGGCTATTATGTCTGTAACAGGACATCAAAATGTACAAAGTTTGAACCCTTACAATAAACATAATTACGATACTGCAAAATCTGCACTAGACATGAGGAGAGAAAGATGTTAGAATTTTTCCTAAAGGGAAATTATGACGTTACTAAAAGAATAAAAAGTAAACTGAAGAAGATAGCAAAGGAGGGAAACAGAAATGCCTTACAAGGTTACAACAAAACAAAAGAGGGGTACGTTTATATTATCACCAACCCTGCTTGGAAAGGGTGGTTAAAGGTAGGCATGGCAGTTGATGCAGAGGATAGATGTAAATCTTTTCAGACATCTTCACCTTATAGAGATTATCAACTAGAGTATTGTGCATATTTTAATAATAGAAGAGTAGCAGAAGAGAAAGTTCACAAGAAGATGGTCAAAGTATCAGATAGTAATACATCAGAATGGTTTAAAGTATCTGTTATTGATGCTATCAAAGTAATAGAGAGGGTAGTTTATGGCAGATAATCCACATAGTGCTTGTCCTTTTGAAGATTGTGGTTCTTCAGATGCTTTTAATTGGAATGATGATGGGTATGGTTTTTGTCATAGTTGTGGTGAGGCTTATCCATCTAAGAATAAACTAAGAACTTTTGATTGGGTTAGCCAAGCATATCCATTAAAGAGAAAGGTTAATGTTATGGATGTAGAAGTTAAGGGTTTTACCTACGATAATATCAGAGGTATTGATCCTGAAATTTGTAAACTTTATGGGATTGCAGTACATACTGATGCTCAAGGTAATCCTATAAGGTATGCTTACAAATATCCACATACTGTCAAGTATAGAGACTATAATGACAAGTCTAAAACTTGGATAAAAGACAGAGGTGTGGGTATGAATGAAATGTTTGGACCAGATTTCAATTCTAATAGTTCAAACAAACTATACATAACTGAGGGTGAGTTTGATGCAGCTAGTTTATATCAGATACTTGGACAAAAGTATTTTGTTAAGTCTCTACCATCAGCATCCATAGGTGAAAAGTTTATCAAGAACAATTATGATTATCTTAATTCTTTCAAAGAGTTGATTTATGCAGGTGAACTTGATGACGCAGGTAAGAGATCAGCCGAAAGAATATATGAGGCATTTCCAGATAAGCTTTATTATGTACCCATGTCTAAACACAAGGATGCTAATGATTTTCTTATGGCTGGTGATGAGCAAGCATTGATGTGGTCTGCTGTAAAACCACAGAGATACTCACCAGATAATTTTTTCTGTTCTGATGAAGAAGTTAAGCAAGCTATACTTAATGAAAGTCCATACGACTACACACCAATTGGTCACACAGGTCTTGATGATAAGATCAGAGGTATAGTTAAAGGTGGACTTACATTTATCAAAGCACCAAGAGGTACAGGTAAGACAGAGCTTATCAGATATATTGAGACAGGTCTACTAAAAAATCCTGACATAAGGATAGCTATGTTACACATGGAAGAGATGAAGTCTACCACTTATAGAGCTATGGCTACCTATGAACTAGGTGTTAATGTCAGAACAAAAGATGATGCTAAAGAAAACAATGTGTCAGAAGATGAAGTAATTAATTCTGCATTGAGAGCAACACAAGGTGAAAGAACGATTGTCTTTGAGATGCGATCACATGACGATCCTTTAAAACTATTAGAGTACACTAGACTAGCTTGCTCTGTATATGGTGCAGAATATATCTTTGTAGATCATGTTCAAAGACTAGCTTATCTTAGTCAATCAGGTGTAGATGGTGCTACCTCTGTACTTACATCTCTTGGAGCTAGGATGGCACAGTTATCTAAAGAATTAAATGTTGGTGTGGTATTTATATCACAAGTTAATGATGATGGTAGAACTAAGTATGCATCTTCACTTGAAGAAGAAGCTATTATCTGTATCAAGATTGAAAGAGATATTGAAAACGAGGATGAAACAGTACAAAATACTACTAATTTTATTGTGGATAAGAACAGACCATTTGCAAAGTTGGGTAAAGCAGGTAGTGTATACTATGATCCAAAGACAACTCTTATGAGAGAGAACTTTGCAGATGAAGAAGACAGGATGGTTGCATGATAATATTTGATATTGAAACTAATGGATTAAATCCAGATAAGATACATTGCATGGTATTTGTAGATACTAAAAGTGAAGTATCTAAGTGTACATTTACAGGTGACTATGAGTATATGAAAGAAATACTTTTATCTGGAGAACCTTTATTAGGACACAATATTATACGTTATGATATACCTGTATTAGAAAAGATCTTGAACATCAAAGTAAAGTCTAGACTATACGATACTCTTCCTATGTCTTGGGTGATGAATCCTAATAGGTCTAAACATGGACTTGATAGTTTCTATAATGACTTTGGTATACCTAAATTAAAGATAGATGATTGGGAAAACTTATCTTTTCAAGATTACGTAGATAGATGCACTAATGACGTAATGATTACTGATGCATTGTGGAATAATCTTCTACCTAGATTTATGAAACTCTATGGGTGTAAGAAAATGTTAGATAAATTCTTTCGTTATCTTGAGTTTAAGATGGATTGTGCCAAAGAAGCAGAGTCTCAAGCTTGGAAATTAGATGTAGATTTAGCACATTCTTTGATAGATGAGTGGACAAAATTACAAAATGAAAAAGTTGAAGAGCTAATATCAGTAATGCCAATGAGAAAAATATATAAAGTACAAACTAAACCAAAAGTTTATAAAAAGAAAGATGGTTCTCTATCTTCTCATGGTAAAAGATGGAAAGATCTGTTAGAAGAACATGGATTACCCTCTGACTATAATGGAGAGGTGACTGTAGTTAAAGGTGTAGAAGATCCTAATCCTAATTCTACAGACCAAGTAAAGGATTGGTTATTTTCTTTGGGATGGAAGCCTTGTACTTATAAGTATAACAAGAACAAAGATACTGGTGAAGAAAAGAAAGTTGAACAGATTAGAAAGAATGGTGAATTAACAGAATCAGTTAAGTTATTGATAGAAAAGAATAAATCAGTTGGTGTGCTTGATGGTCTTACAGTTCTACAACATAGGTTAGGTATTGTAAAAGGTTTTGTAGACTGTGAAGAGAATGGTTATCTCAAAGCAGAAATAGATGGATTAACAAATACATTGAGATTTAAACATAAAAAACCTTTAGTCAACCTACCCTCTGTTGGAAAACAGTATGGTAAAGAGATTAGGAGTTGCTTAATTGCAACACCCGGATATTTATTGTGTGGTGCAGACATGACTTCTCTTGAAGATACAACAAAAAGACACTATATGATGCCTTATGATCCACAGTATGTAAAAGAAATGTCAGTAAAAGGATTTGATCCACACTTAGACTTGGCTAAACATGCTAAATTTGTAACACAGAAACAAATAGATCAACACAATAGAGGTGAGATCAACTTGAAAGAAATTAGAAAAAACTTTAAGGTAGTTAATTACTCTGCAACCTATGGTGTAGGTGCTGAAAAACTATCTAGAGAAACAGGAATGTCAGTAGGTAAAGCAAAGAAATTACTTGATGCTTATTGGGAAAGGAATTGGTCAGTAAAAAAGTTTGCTGAAGATCAAAAGATACGTAGGATTGGTGATGAGATGTGGATTCAAAATCCAGTTAGTAAGTTTTGGCATAGTTTACGATACGAAAAAGATGCTTTCTCTACCATCAATCAGAGTACAGGTTCTTATTGCTTTGATAAGTGGGTAGCATTTTATCGAAGTAAAAGATCTAACATCATAGGACAATTCCATGATGAAAGTATTAACTTAATAAAAAAAGGAGAAGAAAAACAACATACAGAAGTATTAAAATGGGCAGTTCAAAAACTAAATGAACAGCTTAAATTAAATGTAAAGCTAGGGATTGATGTACAGTATGGAAATAATTATGCAGAAGTACATTAATTACTTGCAAGTATTAAATAACTATGATATAGTTTCATTATTAAATTAAATAGGAGCATTAAATGGCTACAAGAAAAGTAAGAATTGAAGGAATCGCTGAGTGGGCGAGAGTGTTTGAACAAAATCGTGAAATGACAGGCTACAAGCCTACACCTCAAGCAGTTGGTGCTTATGAGGAATGTAATGGTGCTTGTAAAATTGATGTCATAATGAATGATGAAAATTTTAAGAAGTTAAAAGCTTCTAAGTCAATGAAATCTGGTACTGATGATGAGTTAGGTAGAGGTAAAAAAGTTACCTTTGTACGTAAGTTTGAAACAGGTAGGGATTGGGATAGTGGAGTACCTATCGTACTTAAAGAGGATAATACACGTTGGGATTATGATGTAGATGGTCCTATCGGCAATGGTTCTCTTGTGGAAGTTACACTTGCTGTGTATGACATAAAAAAGTATGGCAATACAGGAACTAGACTCGAAAGAGTTAAGGTTATAGAACACAAAAAGTATGATCCTGATGAGGATGATGAGTTAGCTTCTCCACCACCTAAAAAGGAGAAAGCAAATGAAACAGTTGGTGAAGAAATTCCTTTTTAAAAAACCCAAACCTAGAAACCTTGAGGCTAAAGAGTTATACACTTCAAAGTATAGCCTCAAGGTTATACCTAGTCAAAACAAAAAAGTATTTAGAAAAAGAAAGCACAAAGGACAGCCTTATGAAGAAGATTGAAAACCTAGTTAAAGACATACAAAAAACAATAGAGGGTAAAGGTGGTTGGCAAGCTTCTATAAGTGAGTCTTTTGGTATGGGTCTAGCATACATTGCCGACAGTAGATTTTCAAAACCACAAAAGCCAAGAGGTTATTTATCTTTATCGTCTGTTGGAACTCCATGTGATAGAAAGTTGTGGTACAAAATCAACAAACCAAATATAGGTGAACCATTAAAACCTAATATGTTGTTAAAATTCTTTTATGGTGATATGATAGAAGAATTAATACTTCATCTAGCAGTTGCTAGTGGACATAGAGTTGAGGGTATGCAAGATAAATTAGATGTACATGGTGTTAAAGGACATAGAGATGCTGTAATAGATGGTATGACTATTGATGTTAAGTCTTGTAGCTCTTTTGCTTTTAAGAAATTTAAAGATGGGAGATTAAGAGATGACGATCCATTTGGTTACATATCTCAACTTAGTTCTTACGTTTATGCAGGTAAAGATGACCCACTTGTTACTGATAAAAAACAAGGAGCTTTTCTTGCAGTTGATAAACAGAATGGACATATTTGTTTGGATGTTTATGATTTCTCTGAAGAGTTAAAAACAAAAGAGAAAGAGATTAAAGCCATAGTAAAAATGGTGAAAGGAGAGTTACCAAGAAAAAAGTTAGATCCAATACCACAGTCAAAAACAAGCGACAACAAAAAGCTAAACATGGTATGCAGCTATTGCGAGTACAAGCAAAGTTGTTGGGATAATCTTAGAACTTTCATCTACTCTTATGGTCCTGAATATTTAACAGAGGTGAATACAGAACCAAAAGTACCAGAGGTGTTTACATGAGCAGATCAGCAAAAGCTAAAGGTAGATTAGGTCAACAAGAAATTAGAGACAAGTTGTTGGAAACCTTTCCAGAATTTGAGAAAGGTGATATAAAGTCTGCCATCATGGGTGATACAGGTGAAGATATACAATTCTCTCCTCAAGCAAAGAAGAGATTACCTCTATCAATAGAAGTTAAAAGACGTAAGGGTGAACTTAAAACAGTATACTCTTATATGGAACAAGCATTAAATCACAGTTTAAATACTAGTGGAGAACCCGTTGTATTCTTTAGATCAGATCACAGACCTTGGGTTGTTATGATAGGACTACAACACTACATGGATTTACTTAAAGATTGGAATATAAATGGAAAGAAAGTTTAAAATTTGGGCAGTAAGGGAAGGTCCCTTTAGTGTTGAACAGCTTTACGAAAGAAATTATGAGTTTGATATACCAGAAGAGGGTGAGTTTCTAGTTGTTTGTAGAGTTGAAGACGAGGGTAAAATGAGAGATGAAGAGTTTTGGTTTACCGAAAGTAAAGAGGCATACAACTTTAAACATTTTGTTGACAGTAAAATGGAAGCTATTGAGATCATTGATAATGGTATACTTGATTATCCACAGTCAGGTAAAATGTGTTGACTTTTAGTGATAATGGAGTATAACTATGAGCTTACGTTTTGAAATAATTCTGACTGTAGAAATTGACGAGTCGGCTCACTTCTTAGAAGTTGATAAAGATAATGAATTAGAAGTTGTTAAAGAAAAAATATCAGATAGCCTTTATGATATGGATGATATTGTTATAAAAGATATGGATGTTACAAGGAGATTAGATTGATATATAATAAATATGAAGAAGAAGTTGAAAAGCTAATTCTAACTTCTGGCAAGGATAGATTAATAGAGAACACACTTGGATTGGTTGGAGAAGCAGGTGAGTTTGCAGAAAAAATTAAAAAATGTATTAGAGATACATCAGACTACAATTATCAAAAAGAAGAACTTTTAAAAGAACTAGGTGATGTTCTATTTTATCTAACCTCTCTATGTAATTACTTTGATTCTGACTTGTCAATTGTTATGGAAATGAATATTAGAAAACTACATGACAGAAAAAAAAGAAACAAGTTACAAGGATCAGGAGACAATAGATGAATAACTCATTACCTACAGATTATCAAAGTTTTATTGCAACCTCTCGTTATGCACGTTGGCTTGAAGAAGAGGGTAGAAGAGAGACTTGGACTGAAACAGTAAGTCGTTATGTAGATTATATAGCAGAACGAACAGGTCTAGATACAGACACTACTGAAGAGATATGGGATGCTATACATAACTTAGATGTTATGCCATCTATGAGAGCATTAATGACTGCAGGTCCTGCATTAGATCGTGATAATACTGCGGGTTATAATTGTAGTTATCTTCCAGTTGATGATGTTAAATCTTTTGACGAGGCTATGTATATACTTCTTTGTGGAACAGGTGTTGGTTTTTCTGTAGAGAGACAGTATATAGATAAGCTACCAGAGATACCAGAAAAGTTATACCCAAGTCAGACAACCATTGTTGTTAGAGATAGTAAAGAGGGTTGGGCAAAGGCATTCAGAATGTTGATTGCACTACTGTATGCAGGTGAAGTTCCTGACTATGATGTCAGTATGATTAGACCTGCAGGTGCAAGATTAAAAACATTTGGTGGTAGAGCCTCGGGTCCTGCACCTCTTGTTGATTTGTTTAAATTTACAATCAATATGTTCAAGAGTGCTGTAGGCAGAAAATTAAATAGCTATGAGTGTCACAGTATTATGTGTAAGATTGGTGAGATTGTTGTAGTAGGTGGTGTTAGAAGAAGTGCTATGATCAGCTTGTCCAACCTTTCTGACATACGTATGCGACATGCTAAGACAGGACAATGGTGGGAAACTGCACCTCACATGGCACTATCTAATAACTCTGTAGCTTATACAGATAAGCCTGACTCTGAAACATTCTTACGAGAGTGGACTTCACTAGTGGAATCTAAATCAGGTGAAAGAGGTATATTTAATAGGGTCTCTGCACAGAAACAAGTTGCTAAGAATGGTAGGCGAGATCCTAACTATGCTTTTGGCACTAATCCTTGCTCTGAAATAATTCTAAGACCTCATCAATTCTGTAACTTAACAGAAGTTGTCATAAAACAAAATGATACTGATGAAGATTTAGGCAGAAAGGTTAGACTTGCTACAATATTAGGCACAGCACAAGCAACTCTTGTTAGCTTTCCTTACCTAAGAAAAATTTGGAAAAAGAATACACAAGAAGAAAGACTTCTTGGTGTAAGTCTTACAGGTATTATGGATAACATACATACAAATTGTAATTTAGTAAACATGGAAGAGAGATTATCTAAATTAAAACAGATAGCCATAGATACTAACAAAGAATATGCTAAGATATTTGGAATAGAAGAAAGCACTGCTATTACTTGTGTAAAACCTAGTGGCACAGTATCACAACTATGTGATTCAGCAAGTGGTATTCATGCTAGACATAGTAAATATTATATTAGAACAGTTAGGGGAGACAATAAAGATCCACTTACTAAGTTTATGATTGACCAAGGTATACCAAGTGAACCATGTGTAATGAAACCAGATACAACAACTGTATTTAGTTTTCCAATGATGTCACCTAGAGGTTCTAGATTAAGAGATGATTTATCTGCTATAGATCAATTAAATATTTGGTTAATCTATCAAGAACATTGGTGTGAACACAAACCCTCTATTACTGTAACAGTTAAAGAGGAAGAGTGGATTGATGTTGGTGCATTTGTATTTAAGCACTTTGATAAAATGTCAGGTGTATCTTTTTTACCACACTCAGAACATACATATCAACAAGCACCTTATCAAGAGTGTACAGAAGAAGAATATGATGCTATGCTTTCAAAGATGGGACCTAGAATTGATTGGAATAAACTAAAAGACTATGAGAAGAGTGATACTACATCTGGTAGTCAGACAATGGCTTGTAGTGGAGACTCTTGTGAGATAGTAGATATAGGAGCTTAGAATGACAGTAATACATGCTAAAGATACTTGTGCTATGTGTGGTAATTATCTTGATGATGATTTAAAATGTCATGAATGTACAGACTGTAATCCTCATATAGGTGGTCTCCTTGATGATAAAGGTGGGGAGATATTTACAGGTGAGTATGGTTCAACAAAAGAAAAGTTTGATCCTGTAAACAGACCACCTCACTACACTATACGAGATGGTATAGAGTGTATTGATTACATGAGACAAGTGTTGGGATTAGATGGTTTTATAAATTACTGTCATGGTAATGTAATAAAGTATCAACACAGATACAACTATAAAGGAAAACCTGTAGAGGATATGCAAAAAGCACAGTACTATCTTAACAAGATGATTGAAGCATTAAAAGAGAAGCATAGATAATGTTAGCTGAAGCTATAGTTTGTTTGGCACTTAATGTTTACTACGAGGCTAGAAGTCAGAGTGTAGTAGAACAGATAGCTGTTGCTCAAGTTGTAATCAATAGAGTTAATGACGATAGATACCCTAACACAGTTTGTAAAGTGGTAAAACAAGGTGAGAAAAACCATGATGGATCAATGAAAAAAGATCGGTGTCAGTTTAGTTGGTATTGTGATGGAGCTACAGACAAACCTTACAATAAAGAATCTTGGGAACTTGCTTTAAGTGTTGCCAAATCTGTATACGAGGGTAAGACAACTGATCTTACAGAGGGTGCTACACATTACCATGCTATATCAGTAAATCCTTTTTGGGCAAAGACTCTGAAAAGAGTTACTAGAATAGGTAAACATATATTTTATAGATGGGAGAAAATATGAGGTGGAAAAACCTTGAACAAGAGGCAATGAGATTTAATAAATCTAGATGGAATAAACCACAACAAAGAGCAAAACCTTTAACCACCAGAAGATTCTTAGCAGGTCAAGCCATGAGTGGTTTAATAGCTAAAGGTGAAACAAATATGAAAGATGTTGCTAGAGAAGCTTACGAATGGGCAGATAAGATGTTAGAAGAAGATTAACGATACCCTAAATTTTCTTGAAGAGTATCAGCACCCATATTAATAGCATCATAATTTTCAGCTTCTAACTTCATTGCATCTAATAAAGATAAACCATCATAATTGTTTGAGTTTAATTCAAGTATTTCTGAGAAACTCATGTTACCTAAATCTGGTATATCATAAACTTCTCCTAACTTTTCTTTTATCTCTTTAAGTTTTGTTTCGTTAAAAGTTGAAAGATACTTTATAGCTGACAAATGTTTTGGAGAGTATTTATCAATCAGTTCTTTTACTTGTTTTCTCAAAGGTCCTTGTATCTCTTCTAAAACTACTTTTCTTTTATACTTTAAATCACCTCTAAAAAAATTAGGGTATTTTGCAAAGGCTTCTTTAGCTAGAGTTTCAAAGAGAGGTGCAGCTAGTCTATCCATTTCATTTTTAACTACTGGATCTCCATCCCACCTAGAAAATTTGTAACTAGGTAGTCCAATAGAATTTAACATCATATGACCTAGTGTGTTTGCAGGCATTCTTCTAGCACTAAAAAGAACTTTTCCCTCTGAATAGTCTCTTAAATGATCTTCCATACCTTGAGTTATAGTATATCTTAATGGTCTATCAACTTTTTCACCAGTTATAGCTTCTTTTGTAATATCAATTAAACTATTTACATATCTAAAAGCTTGATTGTATCTTTGATTTCCTTGTCTTAAATCAGGTACTCCACCATTCCCATTAAAAACATTTGCCAAAACATTTATTGGCTCTAAAGGTCTTAGCAAACCATTAGTTATTCTCGCTGCTCCATCTGCAAACATACCAACTATCTCTTCAAAGGCAGTACCTCCAGATTCTGTAGTAGCATTATAAAGTTTCTCACTAAAATATTTTATAACTTTTTCTGTATCTCTTACAGCACCAAAACCTAAAGATACTCCTAGCTCTACTATTAAATCTTCTGGAACATTTGCAAAATTAATATTTTTAAATATATAATCTGCAACTTCAGCAGGATTTAAATTTTGTAAATCTTTTATGACATCTCTTCCATCACCACTTAATGCATGTGCAAATACTTGTGCAACCATTTCAGCATTATTAACAGGCCAATCAAACTCGGAGTTTATAAGATTACCCTCATTATCATAGTTCTGTTTATAAGATCTACCATCTGCAACTTTCTCTAAAGCAGAGTTACCATTACCACTAGGGTCATAAAGTGTTCTATATACAGTATATACCCAACCAGTTGCAGCCTTACCCAATTGCTCTGAAGTTATCATGTGGTTAGGAGTTCCATCTATGTCTCTCCAAACCGATCTTAAAAAATTTATTCCTGATGCATCTCCAAAAGTAGCTGCCACAGTATTAGCAAAACTTCCAAAAGGAACAACAAAACCGAATGCTGTTGCATTTGTATATTTTTCTACATCTTTAGCAACACCAAGCCAAAAATTCTTTCCCTCTTTTTGAACTATTTGTGACCAATTTACAGAGGCTGTTTGTCTTTGGGTCTGATTAGCTGCCATCATTAATACTTCATCAACAAATTCTTTTGTGTTTAATTTAACCATTGCGTTCTTATTACTGAAGAAAAGCTTTGGACTAACACCATATTTTTTCATTATATATTTATTCATGTTGTTCGTAAATGCCCAAAGCTTTGTGTATTCATCTTGTAGCTTCATTAAAGAAAGATATTGAAAAAATTTACTTGTATTATCTAAAGCTCCAGCAATTTTAGAATCTTGTAAATTAAATATCTCACGACCATTTATAACACCACCATCACCAGACATATCCCTCATAAGTTTTTTCAAGACTTTGGGTTCTGACTCTAGTATTACTCTAGCTATGTTTATGTTTAGATCTGGATCAAGAACTGACACACCTCTCTTAGCTGCAGACATTAAGTTTGCCCAAGCTTGTCTAGAAAAGTAAGCGGCTTTATCTTGATTACCTATCGCTTTATAAAAACCAGTTTGAAAAATATTTATAATACCTGTATTTAACTCACCTGCTGTATCTGCTAGGTTTAATGCCATAAAACCTTTTAGGTTTGTACTTGTGGTACCCGGATGAGATGTTAACATTCTTTTAAATGTTGATAAACCAAACTTAGTTATTTCAGGACCAGTAATAACATCATCACCTTTGTCTCCTATAAATGCTTTATAACCCTCCAAAGGGTCACCCATAATTTCTTCAGCAACTTTAACACCTCTAACAGCAACAGATGTTATTTGACTAGTTCTTGCACCACCAACCACAACATCTATATATCTAGATTCTAAAGCTCTTGCTGTATATTCTGGTAGTTGTAAACTAACACCTGTCAACTCTTCATGTGATTTTACTATTCTTTCAATCACACTATCATCTATCCAATTAATAGTGTTAGCTAATATTGCAGTTGCTTTTTGACCATCCTCTACTGCATCTTTAGGAAAAACCCAACCAGCTTCTGTTAAAGCTTCTATATAACCTTTTGTTATTTGATTACCTTTTTCATCTTTAATTCCATGAAAAAAATCTCTAAAGAATATAGAACTACTTTGAGTATAAGTATCTCTTTTACCTTTTAAAAAATCTGCTGATGCTTGTTTAGCTTCTTCCCACTTTTTTAAATTACTTATGTCACTCTTTATAATACCAAAATTTGCATCAATAGAATCAATAATTGGAGCATAGTTTTCAGGTTCTTTAATCATCTCTTCTATAACTTTAGAGTGAGATTTTCCAGACTGTCTTACTACCTCATTAATCTCTTCAAAATTTAAAAAGAACTTATTAAATAATTTAGAATTTTTTAACTCTCTATAAACTATTGTTCCCGTACCTACAGTCAGAGGTAAAGCAGAACCAGTAAGAGCAACCAATGCTGTTCTATATTTATCTATTTCTTCTTGATTACCAACATTAACAAGTTGCATTTGTTGACCTAGATCTACAGTAACATTAATTGCTAAATCAGGTAACATATATTTTAATGTAGATGCAGCTAAGTTTCTATTAGCTATGCCTCTAAATACTTTCTTTCTTGCCTCTGCTTTTGTAAAACCTCTAGCTCTTAGTTGCTTATAAGTTGCTGTGCCAACTGCTTTAAAATAATCGTTTAAAGTTTTCTTAACACCCAGTGCTGCAGGTGTAGTAACTAATTTACTTAAACCAAATGTTGCTAAATTTACAGGATCAAATGCAAGACTTCTTCCATAGTCATACATAGCATCACCAAACTCTTTCCAAGTTCCTGAACCAGTAACTACATTATCTTGCAATCCAAAAAGTTTATAGCCAGCTCCAATTTTTTGTCTCTCTTCTTCAGTAGCTACGATACCACCAACTACTTCTGGAACTACAGTGTATGTGTTACCTATCTCCCATGATCTCATATAGTTTTGAAACTTTTCCCATCTATTTTTAGGATCTAATTTATCATAGTTTCTAAACCCTTTTATAAATTTAGCTGCCTCTAATGGAACACCAGTACCTGCCTCTATACTCGTAAGTCTTTGAATCATATTAGGACCTATTCTTGCCTCAATGTGATCATCTACAACTTTCATTAAAACAGGGTTTGTATAAATATCTTCTGGTAGTAATCTGTTTTCTTTTATTTTTTGTCCTACACTTAATAAATCTGGATAGGGTAATTTTTTATCTTCATACCTCATCCTTAATTCCATAAGATTATCTACATATTTTTCTACATCAATTACACCATTTTCATTTTTCTCAACGAGCTTATCGTTTAAATAAACTGGATCATAAGATACTTTTTCTTTATCCTCTCCCTCAAATTCAAATTGAAATCTACCACTACCATCATCTATAGTAGGAAAAGTTTCTGATTTACCCTCCAACATTTTTAGGTATTCAGAAAATGTTATTGAGTTATCTGCTAATTGAGTCATTACAAACCTTTATTCTACTTTAACTGCTTCAGGAAAACCTTGAAAATTTACTTTAGAAAACCAATTAAATCTATTATTTTCATCATAAGGATCTAGATAACCTGCTGCTTTAAGTTTTTCTACCATAGCTTTTTGATACTCTGCTGTACCAGATGTAAAACCATCAGGAACTTTACTAGGTATAGTAGCAAACTTTGTAGGTATTACATTAGGACCACTAAAAAAATCCTCATCAAATGCATATTCTTTATAGTCAGTTGAAGCAGCAATAGCTCTAGCATCTCCTGTACCATAAAAACTTCTCAGTCTTCCTGCACTATTTAAGTCTATTTCTTGTTTAACTTGAGCTAATCTTTGATTTGTCCATGCATAAGCTTCTTTATTAATTGGATCTCCTAAACCAGCATTAGTTAAATATTCTAAAGTTCTAAGAAGTCTAGCTTCTTCATCCTTTAATCTTTGAGCTAATCTAGTATCTGTTCCAGAATCTATTGTAGATATTATGCTAGGATTTTCATAAGGATTTCTTTTATCAGGTGCTGGTATACCACCGACATTAACACCCATCTCTACATAACTTTCAAAACCCTCTAATATATCTTTCATTGTAGCACTTATACCATCTGGAGCTAACTTATCTACTCTAGATAAAAGACCCTCATAAGGTTTACTTTGTGTAGCACTACTTACAACTTGATTTAGTAACATACCTATTTCTTCATTTGGTATATTTAAATAACCTGCTTCTTCATAAGTATCTTTTGCCCTATTTAATTCTAATAGTATTTCGTTACCAACACCCTCTTCTAAATTTGTATTACCAAGTAACTTAAATAATGTTTCATTAGTAATACCCCACGTTGATTTTAATTTTGGTATAGCATCTTTATTTGAAGTAAATTTTTTACTAGAAGAAGAAGGTCCAGTACTACCAAGTAAAGTTTTTCCTAGTCCACCACTACCACTTTTATTTAAAACTTTTAATATATCTATTACAATATCATCATTTTGTTTATTTATATTAAACTCTAAAGTTTTTTCTCTTAGGTCTAACTCTCTAGTTTCTAAATCAATTTTTGTTTGCAAAAGTTTTTGCTGTTGCTTGTATTTTTTTAAATCAGTTGCCCAATCATCATACTTCATTAATCCTTGAAAGATAGTCATATTAAGCTCTCCTACTCATAAGTCCTTGTGATGGTTCAACTTCCGCAGGTGGTAACTGTGGCTCTTGTTGTGGTGCTGTAGGCATTATATCTTCTTGCATATTTTCATCCTCAAACATAGCCATGTCTACCTCTGAATCCATAGGTTGACCCTCGCCTTGGTTAATCATTTCTTGTATATCAGAAATTCTTCTTGCAACTTTTGTAGCTCTTTCCATCTGTGGATCTTCAAAACCCTCATCAAAATCTAATCCTGCAGCATTTGCAATACCAACAATTCTTTCATGTGTAATTGGTGCAACATTAATACTGTTATCTATACTATGTTGACCCTCTAAAACAGCACTTCTAAGAATGCCCTCATTTAAACTTTTAATGTCCATACCTTTTTTAATAAAGAAAACAATGTCTTCTATTGCTTCTTTACGACTAAGATTATCCATGTGCATTTTAATAACATCTTGTAAGTTATCAAACTCTGGAGGTCTTTCATATGGTGCAGCTTTAGGTTCTGTTGTTAATGATTGACCGGGTATCGGTAGTTCAAATGCTGTCATTGACTCCATCCTTAATATTTAAATTTGATATAATAACTTGTAGAAAAGCTTCTTTTTGTATTGTCTCAGGAGAATATTCAGGCTCTTCTTTATTTTCTTTACGTTTTTTAACAATAGATTTTTTTGGTTTAGTAGATATACCATCAGAGTTAGGATTTAACTCTTGCTCTGCATATCTTCTTAACTCCATCAATCTTTTCTTATACTCTAAACTCATCTCTATTCTCCAGTAGTTGTAGTTTCAGCCTTAGGAAAAAACCAATCAAATAAACCACCATCAGAAAAAGGTAGTCCAGCAGATCCAAAAAGAAGTCTTGCAGCGAAACTAGTCTTTGCAATATTTTCATTTGCATTAGCTTGTTCTCTAATACCTTGTAATGTCTTATCACCTAACAACAATCTAGTTGTTCTTTCCATAGCATTTTCAGAACCAGTAAAAGCAAAACTCATTATATCTCTTTCTCTTTGCCATATCTGATCCATGACTTTATTAGTTAAACCATTAACGTCTTTTGCATATTGAAAATTAGATTGGTTTAACATAGCATTATTTGAAGTTGTTACATCTTGTCTCCACTTAGCATTAGCTTGTGCTATCTGTGCATACATAGTTGCATTAAATTGTTCTCTAGCACTTTGTAACTCCGAATTAAATTTGGATATAGAGTTACCCTCACCAGCATTAAACTGTTTCATAGCATTCATTTGTGCCGAATTAAACTGATTTAATGATGATTGTAATTGAGAGAAAAATTGATTACCTTGATTTATACTTGATGCATTAAATTGTGCATTAGCATTAGCTGCAGCCGAATCACTAAGTATTGTGTTAGCCATAGACTGTGCTTTAAATATTTCTGTTGCTTGTGCATTATTTAAGTTAGCCATATCCATAGCTAAAAAGTTTTGTGCATTTTGTACTTGAGCTTGTTGTCTATTATTTAAACTAGCCATTTCTAGATTTGCAATTTGTGCAGCTTCAGCCATCACTATAGCTTGTTTATTACCCAAGTTAGCTAAGTTCATAGTCTGAGCCATCTTAGAATTTTCTAATGCTATTTGTTGTTCAGCACTAAAGTTCATATTTGCAATCTGACTTATGGTAGATGCATTCCTAACTTTAGTTTCAAACTCTTGAGTAAACTCTTGATTTAAAAAAGCTGCTCTTTGTCTAGCACTTTCTACAGCTACTGCTTGTTTATTAGTAGCATCCATCTGAGCAATAGGTAAAGCAGACTCCATTAAAGTCTGTATCATAGCTTGACCTGCAAGAGATGAAGCAGAAAGACCTCTAGCATTTAACTGAGCCATAGCATTACGCATAGCACCAGCAGCCCAAGCAGGAGTTTTACCACTTTCTATATCTCCTATTATTCTATTCATTTCACCTGAAACAGTTACAGCTTCAAGTTTTTTATCGCCATAAATATCACTAACTTTACTTTGATCTACAGCACTACCATCAATTAGTTCACCCTCTTTAATAGTTCTAGTAGGTGCATCTTCTACTTTTGCAGCTGTTCCTTGTTCAGCTTCAAGATCTCCAACCTTAGTACTATCTTCAGTCTGTGCTTCTATTTTTGTACCTACTGTAGCTGTTTGAGCATTAACATTATCTAACTCTTTTTTCATATCATCTTTTGATGTAGTTAGATCTGCTGTTTCTGTTTCTTTTTTATCAGGTGTATCAGCAGTAGTAACATTTTCAACTTGATTAGGATTGTTTACAATAGGTGCAACTCCCGGTGTTTGACCTGTAGTACTTGGCATTACAGTTCCCGGCTCATATCCAGTCATCTGATTTACAGGAGTAGCTGTTACATTTTCTTTAGGATTAACCACAGCTTGACCTATTAGATTAGCTTGTTCTTGACCCATATCAGATTTATCTAATTCTACTATGTTACCATCTTTATCTTTAACAGTTACAGTACCACCTTTATTCATATTCATTGTGTTTTGTTTAACTTGAACATATCCTTGAGGTATTCCTTGAGATGGAGTCCAAACACCCTCATTATTATATACACCTAAAATATAAGTGTTCATACCCATAGGATTTCTGTAAAGTCTTTGTTCTAATCTACCAATAGTACCAGCAGCAGTCTTCTCTGCTAAAGTTTGTGGCTTAATATTTTGATTTTGCTCTATAGCTCTCTTTTCAAAATCCTCTTGTTGTTGCTGTATGTTTTTTGTAAACGTAGGTATTTCAGTTTCAGATGTACCACTAGGTCCCTCTAATGTAGGAGATGGATCTGTATTAGGCATACTAGTTCCTAAAGGAAGAACAACACCTTGATCTGTAAAAACTTTTTTAGCTGCTTCAACTTCAGCTTGATTAGGTGTAATCTCAATACTAGCAGGAACTCCCGCAGGAGCAGTAGGTTGAGATGGTTGTACTACATTATTATTATCGTCAGTATCAGTATCATCTGAAGTATCGTCATCAGTATCTTCTCCTTTTGAAAAAACAGGTACTCCTTTTATTAAACCATCACGTAAAGCATGTTGAGCTGCACTATAAGAAAGATCTGCAACTGATCCATCTGGAGTTTGTATTTTTACAGTATTACTATCAGCATCATAATATACAGCTGCACCTTGATTAACAAGCTGACTTACTCTTTCTCCTCTACCACGTAATACACCCTCATTATCAGCACCACCTGACACTCTACCCTCATAACCTTGTTTAGTTGTATTTACTCTGTCTCTTGATCCATAAGATGAACCATCAGCAGCTACAGGTTTATCTCCCTCTACAATTTTAGGCTTAAAAAATGTTTCATTAAGATAATCAAGAGTTTCTTTATCTAAATCATCTTGTTTAACAGAGGCTTTCTTATCTTGACCTAGTGTATGACCACCATAAACATTTGAAACCACATTTCCTGAAGAATCAAAATCAACAACATTGCCTGCTGCTCCAAACTTTTTCATACTACCATCATCCATCTCTTGTACAAGAGTGCCTGAGTCATTAATATATGATTTTTTAATATTTGCCATTTAACTAATCCTTGCTCAATACTTTATCTAACTTATCTTCAAGTCTGTGTAGTGCATCCATTACTTGACTAAGATCATCTCTCATTTCTTTACGTGTAACATACTCTTCTCTTGTTTTATTAAGTAGTATGTCTATACGTTTTACTTCTTGTATGAGTCCTCTAAATGCCCATACAGCAGGAGCTATTACCAATGTTAGAATAATATTCCAAAACATCCACATACTAATTTCCATTGTTTACTCCTGAATTGATTTTAAATACCATACAAGCCAACCAAGTCCTATTACTGTACAGATTAGAAATAGTATAAACACACCCTCTATACATCTATCTTTAAACTCTTGTCTTCTATACAGTTGTTCTTGTCTAGCTTTTCTAATCTTACCCTCCATTGCTAACAACTGATCCCAAGCTTTGTGACCATGTGTAAACTGAATGAAAGTTTTAAGCTCATATCTTTGTTCTTCTAGTTTCTTCTTAGCTGCAAATGCTTCTAGTGCTTCTTGTTCTACTGACCCAAATACTTTACGAAAGATAGGTGGGTTCTTTGCAGCTTTTTCTTTTTGTTCTATATCTGACACAGCACTCATCCATCTTGATAAATCTCCTGTCATAGATTCTATATCACGACCTGCTTGAAATGCTTTCTTTAGACCTGCAAATGCCGTACTTGCTGTGGTCAGACAAGCACCAATCGTAATTGGATCAAACATTATGGTTTAGTAGGCCAGTCAGATTCAGTAATGTTAGGCCAGTTACTATGCTTAGATATATCTCTAAGAGCTTGTCTATAAGTTTTCATATCGTCAGACATAGTCACATCTGATAAAGCATAAAAATCTGTTTCAGCTAATATCTTGTTTCGTATTCTTCTCATTCTATCAGCTTTATTTTTAGCAGACTGTTCTAAATATTTTGTATCTTGAGATTCTTTTGTAACTGTTTTACCATCAGGATCTGTATAATCAGAATGTAAGTCTATTTCTTTATACTTCATAGTCCAACCATCAGATTCTTTTTTAACACCATCTTGTACAACTACTTTTAATTCAGAAGAAGAAGTTGGCATCTCACCTAATATAACTGGTTCATATCCAAAACCTTTAAGTAAATCTATGCTAGGTTCTGTAGGAAAAGATGTATTAGGATTATCTGACTTTATTTGATTCCATGTTTTTAACTGATCTTTCCCCTCATTATAATAATACGACATCTTTTTCTCCTATTAAGCCATTGCTAAAAATATATATGTACCTGTAGTTTGACTAGTATCAAACTGAAATCCACCTGAATAACTATTTACAACTGTTCCTGAAACCATATTAGAAAATGTTTCATTCATAGTCCAAAAGTTTTGTCCACTTTTTGCTGAAGTTAACCAATGTCCATTTCCATCAATTCTTTTTATTGTTAAAAATCTAGGCATATTGCCTGTAAAATTACAATCAACATTAGTACTTGATCCATTAGTGTGACTAAAATGACCCACTTTACTTATACCTGCTTTACTTGCCCACATTATAGAAACATAATCTTGACCTTGAAAATGTGAAGGCCAATAAAAACTAGCTGGAGCATTACCTGCTGAATCCCAACCACCTACTTGATAATTAGTAGTTGTAGGTGAACTATAAGTACCCCAACTACTTGAATAAGCAACATTAGAATTTACAAAAACTATTTTTGAATCAGTAACTAATTTTGGATGATACACATACCAATCATAAGTATTATCATAATAATAATTAACTGCTTTATACCAAATCATTTCAGGTACTGCACCTAATTTATGAGGTATCATATATTTGTCAGCAGCTCCAGTGTTTCCAGAAGCACGATAGTAATTTACACAAAAAACTCCGGGAACTTCTCTAAAAAAAGCATACTGATCATAAGCATTATATAAATCATGTAAGTCTAATTCAAAGCCTATTCCTCTAGGATGATCCATACTTCTTTGGTCAGGATCTCTATAACTACTTTGAGACCATTGGCTACTAATTAAATCACTAGCTGTAGTAGTTGTAAGCCAAGAAAGATCTGTACTAGGTAATGTAGTAAGTCTTTCTGCAAATAAATGTCTAAATATATGTCTTACATAAGCACTATTATAACTTGCAGTTGCTCTGTCTCTCATAATAACATAGTCAGGAGGCCAACCATCTGGTACTGATGTATAAAAACCACCCTCACTACCATAATAGTAAGTGGTTGGTGCATAAGCTACATTATAAGTAGGTATTGATCCTGCTGATAAACCACCTGCACTTAAAGTAGGCATACTATCAACATTAGACATTGCTGCAAAAGGTTTATCCCATACATTATAATTACCAGAAATATACCCATTTTGATATATTTGTTCTTTATTTTTTGGAAACCTTTGAGGTTCATTTCTAATAATCATATATACAGCATTATATTTATCAGGATTAGCTGACCAACCAGTACTAGAAGATCCAAAAGCATGTGTAAAAAGAGTAGGATTTCCATGCAAACCTGTATCACGAGAGCCAAAGTTTATTAATTTTCCCTCTCCTACAGGACTAGATGCAAGACTAGTACCATCTTGTATTCTTTCAACTGTATTACTATTCATAGAGTAAACAACATGACCTGTAGTATCTTGGTTATCTCCACCTGAGTTATTCATGTTAGCATTAAACCCACGTAGTTTATCAGTAACAATCCAATCTCTATTACCATCACCAAACTTATATGCTTTACCTAAAACAAACTGAGGTCTCCAACCAAAGTCATAATAATCAAAGTTAGCAGTAGCACCACCACCAAGTTGACTTCTACCCATTCTTACACACCTAATCATGCCCTCGTCAGAATCATCATCACCAAAAAAATAAGCAACGTAGTTTAAACCATTCTGATTATATTTAGTATCTGTACCAGAAACTTGAAATATTGTGTCAGTTGTTTGTGTCATCCAATTTGTACTTAAATTTTGATCATCACCTGATTGATTTATACTTAAATAGTCACTTTCATTTGTATCAGTATGTATTCCTTTATGCCAAACAACCCAATCAGTATTAGAATTATCTAAGTTTTTTATCCAAACCATTCCGGGTTTTTGTTCTAAAGCATGGGTAATAGAGTTAGTTCCACCATTACCTTGATAAGTAACTACATCAAAAAATTTAGGTGCTTTACGAAAAATATAAGCTGAGTATCTATCACCATCACCAGTTCCACTATCCATAAGATTAGTAACATTTATAGTAAATCCAAAACTTGTAAAATCATAAACACTATTAGATATAGTTGACTCTGCATTATTAGTATCACACCTTAATAATTTATTTGCACCTCTTTCAGTATCAAATATCATTGTTCCTTTACTACTAGTATTGTCAAGATTTTTTACTATAACCATACCACCTTTATTTTGTAAATCAATATTACCAACATACTGTGGATAAGGTTGGTTATTTAATCCAGTAAATCTCCAAACTTTAAATACGTCTTCTACTGCAAGTTCTTGATCACCTGCACCCATTGTAACTTTTCTATTAATACCACTCATATTTATTCCTTATGAAGATGTTCCACCTGAACCACTTAGATTAGTTCCTGCATGAAAACCATAATAATTACTGCCACCATCATGGGTAAAAAATGTAAATACTTCTACAGAACTTGCTGTTCCTGTTAAAGTTGGAACATTACCTGAAGGCCATCTTACTGTAGAAGGCCATGTTAAACTTCTACCACCAGATCCATCTTGAGTTACCTTTAAAGTAAATCCATAGCCTTGTGGAGAGGCAGGTGGATTACTAAAACTAAAAGTAATATTGTGTCCTGCAGTTACAAAAAATACATTTCCTGCTTCTAAGTTTACAGTTACACTAGTATTAGAAGTTAAACTAGTACCAGTTTCATTGTAAGATGTTGCTCTAAATTCACCTGAATGGATAGTATCTCCACTACTATCAGTAGTTAATACTTTACTATTTTCTGATGTACCTAATGTAGTTATATCTAAATAGTTTATTTCAGAAGTACTTGCAGTTACACCATCTAGTTTATTTAACTCCGTTGAACTAGCTGTCATATTTACAGCTTCATTAAACTGTGGATTATTTAATTGCTTATTAGTAAGTAGTTCACTACCTGCTAATGTTGCAAAAGAACCATCACTTAAAGCTGTATTAAATTCAGCAGTAGTTCCTGAAATAATATTATCAGTTAAATCAATAGTTTTATTTGTAAGAGTATCTGATGTAGCTCTACCAACAAGAGTATCTTCCGTTGTAGGTAAACTTAATAAAGCACCATTGTTTAATTTACTACTAATTGTTGTAGCAACATTACCCATATAAGCATGACTACTACATTGATAGTATAGTATATTTGGGGTGTCTTTGTCAACAGCTATTATTGTTTTTCCATTAGATCCTGCAGTACCACTTGTTGTTACACCAGTTGTATAAGGTGTAGTTTTAGCAGCGTCTAAATAAAATCTAAGTGGATGACTTGAGTTAGTGCCATCACTTTGATCAAACTCATAATAGTAGGGATAAGAAGAATCTGCACCATGAAACCTTAATGCAGGAGATTGTTTACCATTTAAAACATAAGCATAAGTACTACCAACACCTTGATAAGGATGTCCAGACTTTGATGCTACAGTAACAGTTATAACAATAGGTGAGCTAGAAGTTCCTAAATTACCTGCAAGCATATCAGCAGTCGTAACACCTGTCATATTAGAACTAGCATTTGAAGACTGAGCATCTACATAAGTTTTAATTGCTTTAGCAGAAGCTAGTGTATCATCATTTGCAGAAACACTTGTAAGATCTGTATCTATAGCACCTGTCTTAAAGTTGTCTGTTTCTAGTTCAGTTATTGGATTATCATCTGCACTAATATTTTTATTAGTCATAGTAGTAGATCCACTATCAACATAAGCTTTTACAGATTGTTGTGTTGGAAAGTGTGTGTCTGAATCATCAGTCATAGCATCTTGATCTTTACTTCTTTGATTAAAAATGTAAGTATCAAAGTCAGATACAAGAGCTTGTGTCATAGTATTAGTATCTGATATTACAACACCATCTGTTCCTTGCAATGTTACTGTAGCTTGAGTAGTAGCACTACCATCTAAAACATTTAGTTCAGCTGCAGTTGCTGTTATAGCAGTAGATCCGAAAGCTAAATCTCCCTCGGCTATTTTAACTAGTCCTGCTCCTTTAGGAGTTATAGCAATACTTATATTAGTATCATCACCTGTAGACGATAGAGTAACATCTCCACCAGTAGCAGCATTTGCAACTGTAAACTCATTTACTGCACTACCTGTAGCAGTTATCTTTATTGCTTCGTTACCTGTTGTATCAGCTATGGTTGGTGTTTTAAGTGCTGTATCTATAGTAACAGTACCACTTATAAATGCATCTCTAAATTTAGCTCCTGAAGTTCCTATATCTATTGTAGCTGTACCGGGAAATATAGATGTTGTAGCTGTCTGTAATTCTTCATTTGTTCCTAGCTTTGTTATTCTAGCACTATCAGCACCATTATGTGTATGTCCTGTACTAGCACTAAAAGCACCTACGATTGAATCAAATTCATTGTTTAAATGTTCTGCTTTAATTATTCCACCAGTTGTAGGAAGACCGACTCCATTCCCTGATACAACTCTGGTTTGATATGTATTTCCCATTATCTGTCTCCTATTGTCTTGTCTCTACACTATACTCTAATACAGCAGTATCAAGTCTAAATGATGGTTTTGTTGAGGATTCTTCTATACGTATAGCTACTGTCTTGCCAGAACCAACAACATTATTTCTATATAATTTATCTAAATCTGCACTATAAAAACTAGGACTAGGATCATCAGCATATGCAGGTGGTGTTCCTGAAGCATAAGCAAAGTTTACATCATTAAACTTAGATATTCCTTGACCTGTAGTTTCTATTTGAATAGTAGGTGGTTGTATAACATCTATCTCATCTTGATCATATTTAATATTAACATTTGCTGTAACACCACCCTCAGGTTCTAAAAACAACAACAGTTTATAAAAAGTTTTTCTAATAGCAGGATCATTAATAGGCATAAATGGTGACTCATAAATAGCAGTAATATTAACTGCATTGTTAGAACTATCAACAAATCCTGCAGTTGATTCTAGCTGATACACATAGCCATCAGTATTAGCAAAAATAATTAACTCTCCTAAAGCTCCTACTTCACCATAGTATCTTGAATCAGATGCATAAGATTTAACACCTCTAGTTCTTGCCCAATTAATACCAGTACCACCTTGAGCAATAAACTTAGTAGCAATCAAACCAACCGAATCTAAATTATCTACACTATCATTATAAGCAAAAAGTCTGTATTGTGCTTTTTCTCTAATAACTATTGAATCAAAAGATGTTGCACTTAAAGTATCTACATCTTCTTTAATAGGTTGAGATGCAACATCTAAACTAAAGTCACCAATTCTTTCTGTAGCAGCAAGAGATCTTATACCATCTGGTGCGAAAAATAAAATATCACCACCAACTTCTTGAATAGTATCTTCTCTAATACAACCTATATTTTTTGTAATAGGTGTTAATACAAAAGGATCACTTCCAGTAGATGCTGATCCTGTTATCTTTTGAATACTATCTTTAGTAAAAATAATTAGTTGTTCTCTAAAGACAATAAGACCAGTAACAGTAGATTTAACTTGTAGCTCTAAAGCATTAGTAGCAAAAGAATTATCAGTATTAGTATCACCTATAATAACAGAGCTTCCTTTACCAAGCACAAGATGATTCTTAAACTCTGTAACAAATTTTGCACCTACAGTAGGAACAAATTCAGTAGCTGCTGGATTAGCAAAACTAACAGAAGTACCACTTGCACTTCCATCATAAAATGCAGGAGCATTTGCACCATCTACAAATATAGTTTTTTCTCCTGCTCCAAAATCATAATTAACAAATCTTACTTTCCCACCTGATAAAGCAGTTCTTCCTGCATAGTTAGTAGCACTATTAGAATGAGCTTGAAGTATTGAACTAGAAGTAACTACAAAATATTTATCATTTCTTACAGCTATTGCAGTATAACCATTACTAACTAAAGCCAAACTTTGTATTTTACCTGAACCTGTAATAGCAAGAGGATTAAATCTTTTAAAACCTTTTATCTTACTATAACCACCTGTTAAAGATGGTTCAAAATTTTCTAGTATAGTTGCACTACCAATAGCATTTGTACCTTGCTGTAATGGTGTTAGGTTTGATATTAAACCACCTTTAAATTCTAGTGGAAATGTCTGCCAATCTGTAGCCATTATGATAACCTTGGGTTACTGCTTAAACCATGACTTGATACTATCATTGAAGATCTGAGATAGTCATATCTATTTATATAGAGGCTTCTCATATACTTTATACCTTGCTCAAACTTTTGTTGAGCTAATTGAGAAGCTTGTACATCTCCTCTAAATTGATATGCATAAAACATTGCACCATCAACTATTACATGTTGAAACTCTTTTGGTACAGTAGGTACATCTGAATGTAAAGATAAAGATACAGGATTCTGATAATACTCATATATTATTTCATAAGCTTTATCAGGATTAGGTAAAACTATAAACTCTTGGCTTGGAGTTCTAACAACAAATCTAGGTGTTGCCCTAATACTTGTATTTGTATTATACTCACTATCTACATGATTGTCAAGATATTCTTGGTAATCCATAATAGTTAATTTTCTTGTGTCTACATTTAAAGTAGAATTTCTTTTAATACGAAAACTATTCATATTAATTAGTTTAACATCTTCAGGATATGAATATCTAACAACACCTGCTGTAAGAGTTTCTTCTTCTTCTCTGTGATTCCAAGGCCAATTATACTCTTCATGGTTAATATGTCTAATAGAAGAATTAACTGCATCTTTAGCTGATTGATAAAAACCTGTTGAGGTGGCAAAGTTATTTGAATTTAATTCAACTTCATTAAGTCTTCTATTAATTTCATTCACTAGTTCTAAAAAATTATAAGCCATATTAGTTTTCCTTAATTCTTAGTGTTACAGTTCTTTCTGAAACTAAGCCACTACTAGAAGTCATTTGACAAGTTATCTTATAGCTTGTGTTAACAGTACCTAATGCAAGTCTAATTGTTGCAACTGTATTTGTCTGTGTTTGATTAGAACCTACTGATTTTAAACCATTTATAGTTACATCAGAATTATATGTAGCAGCAGTTTTTACACCACTTGCATCATCTATAAACCATGCTACTCTAGGATTAGTAGCTATTGTATCACTACCTAAAAATCTAGACCAATCTATACTGTAGTCTAATATTTCATCAGGATCTTTATTAGGCCATTTGTAAGACATTTTATTTCCTTATGCTGCTTTTGCTATTCTAGATTGCAATTCGTGTTGTTTCTCTCTTATGTATATTACTCTGCTTTGTTCTGGTATTTGTATTGTTGTAGAAACTAAATGTGGTTTTTCAGTTATATAAACAGTTCTATTTTGCTCTTGTATAAAAACAGTATTAGATATAAAGTTATCTTTAAAGTCTACATAAACTGTTCTTTCTCTACTATAGTCTTCTGCATTAAATATATGAATATCTGTATTTGTATCTATTGCAGAAGTTATACTTAAACCTACTAGTTCAACAACAGCATTACCTGCGATTGTTACAGTACCAATAGCTGAAGTAACTTCAAGAGAATCTGTAATATTAAAGGTTGAGCTACCACTAATGTCTACAGCAGTTATGCCCATAGATGCAGGAATTGATGGTAGTGTTACTACTGCTGTTCCTGTAAACTCTGTAGGTCCTGTAAATCCTACTGATAAAGAAAAGCCTGACGTTATATCAAAAAGTACAGAACCTTGTATACTAACAGCAGTTAAACCTAATGTACCACTTATAGATGGTAGTGTAACAGATCCATCACCTGCAAACTCAAGAGTTCCTACACCACCTACTATTGGAAAAGTAGAAGCTGCTCCAAGTGAAATAGCTGCATTACCTGATACAGTTGTTCCACCAATGTCTGCTGTTAATTCTGTAGGTGGTGTGGTTACATTTACTACAGAATCACCTGAAAATAATACTGGTGAAACAGCACCAATCAATCCTAAACTTGGTAAGGTTACTCTTGCACTTATAGTACCTACACCTGAAAAGGTATCTTGACTAAATGTTAATACACCAAAACTCATTTAGATATTACCACTTTCATCATCTAAATCTTCTAATACCCAATAATGTGAAGGATTAGTATCATTACCTTTTGACATGTAAAAAGTTAATCCACCAGTAACCATATTACTCCAAATATAATGATTATCTCCTGATACACCATAACCAATATCTTGATAATTAAAATAGGTATTGTCATATTTTAATGGGACCATCCACCATCTAACTTGTTCTTCAGAACTAAAACTGCTACTATCACAATTTTCTCTAGCATTAATGTACCTACTATTACCATTATACATATTACCTTGAAGACTTGTATTCCTAACATTAGTATTACTATCTGATCCCATATTACCACCACATACAAGTCTAAATTCTTGAGTTGGTGAACTTTTACAAACAACTTGCAACATCCAACCATTTGCTACAGGATGACCAAATTTAATATAAAATGTAGGATTAGGAGTAGTATAAATATATGTTTGTTCTCTTTCTGTAAATACTCCATCAGCTTGATTACCACCTGATAGATCTAATCTTACATAATGGCCACCCGGCATAGATAAATGGAAATATCCCCAATTATCATAGACGTCATTTCCAAGATCCTGAAAATAATATGACCCTGCTCCAAGACTTAAACCTGTCGTATCAGGATGTGCATAATTTTGAAAGTTGTGTCCAGACGTATCTTGATATAAATCTTTAGTCATAGAACCATAGTTACCCATATAGGCTGATCCTGTAGTAGTAGTATGAAACCTTGGTTTGTAAAGATAACCTGTTCCTGAATTAATTCTAAAAGATGTTCTTGGTCTATAACTTACTGAACTACTTGCTGTACTAGTTGTTGACCAAGTGCCTGATGCATCTGTCCAACTGTACCAACTTTTATTAGAACCTACAGAAGAAGTAGCACAAATACCTGATTGATTATAATTAGGCACTGCACCCCAAGCTACAATAACTCCTATAGCACCACCTGTATATGTAAAATGTGAAAAAGATCCTAATGAAAAACCTCTAAATAAGTTAATACTAGAACCTACATCCCAACTCTGTTGATTTATTACATTTGAAAAACTAGTTCTATTAGAACTATTAGTTGGGTTTGTGTTTACAGTAGCACTAGAAGACATATTACACAAAGCAATTTGATAATTTGGATATGGTCTTACTTGAGGAGCATTAGTCATGTACCACTTAATGCCTGTTATAACATCATTTTCTGTAATACCTACAGCTTCTAATTCTGATTGAGTTATAGTATAACCAAAGATAGTCCTTTTATACCATATATTAAATACTGATGGCTGTGCCTGACCATGACCACTAGCTGTAAGTGTTCCTAATACATCTGTCCAACCAATAGCAGGTGGTATAACACCAGAAGCACCATACCACTCATTAAATCCCATCTGACTAGCAGAACTTTTTCCTATGAGTCCTCTAATATCAGCATCATTAATACCTGCTTGTGTTGCAGAGCTACCACCTGCTTCAATGTGTATCTCATTTAATGATATTGCTCCACTACTTTGTAAAGGCATTACTTATTCTCTAATACAGTTGTCCTATTTTCATAATCAGCATACTTATTTTCCATCCTATCAATGCTCTCTTTTAATTCTTTAAGAGCAGCAACTATTGTTTCTGTGTTAGCTGAAGATGTTAAGTTTTCAAAATCAATTCCCATTAGCTAGTTTCTCCTTTAACTCATCTATTTGTATCTGTTGTTCTTTTATAGCTTCAATAAGTAAAGGAACAAGTTTTTCATACTCTACTGTTTTATAATTTTCTCCTGATCTACTTTGATCCATTTGATCAGTATCAAAAGGAGCATTAGTAACTACTTCAGGCAATACTTTTTCTACTTCTTGTGCAGATACACCAACTTGTTTTTCTTTTTTATTAAACCCAAATTCTTTTGCTTTTTCATTTTCTGTATAATAATAACCATTTATTGCTTTTACTTTATCTAAAGCACCCTCTATTTTACCATGAAAATCTTTTAATCTTTCGTCTGAATAATAAGCTACTACGTTGCCTATAGCTCTAAATTCACCATCTCCTCTAAACGTAAATTTATCTGCTGTATTATGACCACTATTATAAAGAGATCCAATACCCATATGTACTCTTGTACCATCATATACAGTATAAATACTTGCTGTTATATTAGAAGAATCACACCAATCAATTTTTCCTGTATAAGAATTTGTTGGATAATTAGTTCCTATTCTCATAGCATTATAGTGGTTAGGTTGACCATTATAACCTGCGTGTATAGTAACATCTGGACTTGAGTTATTTATACCAATTCTGCCATCTTTCTGTACAGAAAACTTACAATAAGTTACTTGAGCAGTATCATAACTCATAGATGAATTTGATTGGTGACAGACCATCCATCTATGTTGAGTTGTTTCATTGTATACAGTGCCTGAATACCAATTTTCATCAGCACCCTCGTTAAACAGATATACACCTTGTCCTCTGTATTCAGGTGAACCACTAGAGGGATGACTTCTTAAAACAATAGCACCTTGTGTGTACCCTGACCCATCTCCTTTAACTTCTAAACCTACTGCACCTGCTGAATAGGCATTAATACTACCATAAAAATATGCATTTCTATCTTGAGCAATAAATACTGAATCTTGAAAAGTATTTGAATTGTTTCTCGTTTGTATTTTCATACCTCCACCATATGTACTATTGCCATCTGCTAGAGCTATTAAATTAAATCTTCTATTATTTCCATTTCCACCATTTGATCTACCTGTAAACACATTTGCAGTAGATGAATCTATATTTCCTCCACCATTAACTTCAAGCCCTGCATTATTTTCAGGCGCACATTTCATTCCTATATCACCACCACTATTAATAGTGAAATGATCTGCTGACCCATTTTCGTGAATTGCAAAATAACTAGAACTTGCTTTAAGCCACCATTCTGATGAACCACTTCTTCTAAACTCCATCATATAATCAGAAGCAGTATTTTCTAAAGTAAGTTGACCATTACTACTATTACTAGAAAAATTTCCTTTAGCACCATATGCAGTACCTGCTAAATGTAAATCATACCACTTACCACTTGAATTACCTAAATTTAATGTGCCTGTGTCAGCAAAAAAAGGTCTGAAATCAGTATTTGTAAGAATTAGTGATCTTAAAGTACCACTTACATTTGATTGAAGTGATAAATAACTACTACTCTCTAAAGTAAAATAATCATTAGAATCATAGTGAAGATTTCCATTCACATTAGCATTATCAAGTCTAAAGTTTATATGATCATTTGCTCCGTCAATATGCATATGATAACCATTATCCACTCCAAGATATAAATTAGAAGCAGTAGCAGTAATGTATTCATCAGATGTAGAATTAAATGCTAGTACACCTGTTTGTGGTAAGACTAAATCTCCATTTGAATTTAAATTTGCTACTTCAGTTCCACCACTATAAAATCTAAATTGCCCACCCTCTTGATTGTTAAAATAAAAATTATTGTCCCCCCACCAAGAAATAAATCCACCATCACCTGCAGTATGACCAGAAGAACCTGTAGTAAATTTTATTTGTGAACCTTTATTAGTGGAAGAAATAGTTCCTACTTGTCTTAAATGAAGTGTAGCAGTATTGTATTGACTATCAGATGGTACAGGAGAACCACCAATCCCTACATTGCCTACTTCGTCAATTCTGACCCTCTCAGAACTTCCCTCTACACCTGTATGAAAACAAAGTTGACCACCATTACCATTGCTTTCACTTGACCTTACTACAATAGCAGCATCTACTGTAAGAGCTGAACCACTATCATCTGCATTTTCAAATTCTATTTCTGCATAAGCATTCTCTGCTCCATTATTTCCATTTCCTGTAAATCTCATTTTAGGATTTGTTGTATCTGTCAAATGTAGTAATCTATCAGGATTATTTTCTCCAATACCTACTCCTGTATTAGTAATATTTAAAGCTGAAGTTGTTAAAATAGTGTTTGCTGAATTTGCATTATTTAATCCAAGACTTAAAACATTACTATCATATTTAATTAAAGCTGAATTATATGCACCATTATCATCATATAAACATATTGTAGTACCTTGATCTGCATTACTAACAAATACATCAAAGTCACTAGTATTATAGCTACCAACATCAGTACCTACTAAAAGATTATTAGTTATTTTAGTATCACCACTTGCATCTTCAAACACAGCTTTATCTGCAGGTTGTGTTACAAATACTTCTTGATTACCTGTACAACTTATCTTAGTAGTGTTACCTGCAGAAGTTTGAAGTACTGTTGTTCTAGCTAAAGTTGGACCACTAGTACTATATGTACCAAGACCTACCTCAAAATTATTACCATCCACTATTGCATAGTAAGTTGTGTTATTATTACCTATATCTGCAAAAGTACGAAAGCCATCTACAGCACCAGTAAGAGTTAAATCACTCTGTCCTGTAGTACTAGATGTTTCTTTTATTCTGTCTTTTACAACTAGAGCCACTAAGTTATCCTTATAATAGCATTAGAACCTGTTCCACCCGGAGCAGGAAAAGTTATTGTAAATGTTCCATTATCAGCAGATTGTACACTTCCAAAACCTATAGTACAAACAGCAGGTTTACCTGTTGCACTATCATTATAAATTAAACACCCTAAAGAGTCTATAGTTGCAGTAGTAAGTTGAGGGTCTACTGAAAAGTCTACAAATGCCCTACCAGAACTACTATCTAAACTTACAGAAGCACCTGATAAAGTAATACCACCTGTATTATTATAACCTGCACCTAAGTTTCCCGGAGATGCATTAAATACATGTTCATCATCATTTGTAATTTTAAGAGCTTCTCCTGCAGATGTATGAGCTGCATTGTTATAACTTTTAGTATCTTCACCATAAGCATCAGTAGGAGTTCCCTTTATCAAAGCTAACTTAAAAGTGTGACTAGTAAAATCATGTATACCTTTAAGGAGTTCTTCCTTAAAAGTTTTACATAATGCTGTAGTTACTGTTGACATTTTATTCTCCTATTATTTATACAAATAGAGAGAGCAAGTTGCCCTGCTCCCTCTTCTGTCATTTAAACTACCATTAAGCTAAGTAGTCTCTGTCTACTTCATCAGCTGCTCTAGTTGCAGATAAAGGTTGGACTATCATCCAAAATTTAAATGAACCTCCAGTTGGAGCATTAGAACCTGCAGTCTTAGCATTAATTACAGTAGCAGTATCAAAATACTGTGCATTAGTATTTGTAGATACTGTAGTTGCATTTAATGTCTTAGCTGCATTAATATCTCCTGTGCAAATTAAGTCAGCATCACCTGCTGTGCCAAACTCTACAGCATTAGCACCACCAATAGTGGCAGCTTCTGTACAAGTTGCACCACAAGCAATAACAACACTGTGTGCAGGAGCAGTTCCTATAGCATGAGTAGAACTGGTTGTAAGGCTTCCGTGAGCAATCGCATCAGTTTCAACCTTGTATGCTTTAGTTAAAGCCATTAGTCAGTTCCTCCTATTAAGCTGCTAAGTTATATTTTGCAGTTACGATAGCTTCTGGTCGAAGTATCTTTCTACCATATAGATGCATACCACGAACAATGTCAGCAAAGCTGTCAGGATCACGATATGTTTCTGTCTTACTGATTTGTTCAGCAGTTGCTATGGCAGAACCATGACCTGCAACAATTACACCAAAGTCTGCGTTTTGTGCGTTAGAGTCTTTCTTTTCTGCACCACCAGAGCCACCATCAACTTCAGGTAAGTTACTAGATACATAAACTCTAAAACCTTGTAGGTTGTTAAGAACTAGACCATTCTTTACAGATGCTTCTGCATAGTCAGCATTCATTAACTTAGAGTTTTCATCAGATAGTTGCTCCATAAAAATTGGATCAATTACGAGCCATCTATCTTGAGTATCTACTTGCTGTTGATTCAACATTCTACCCATTCTATTAATAATCTGCATTGGGGTAACACTATCTGTTGAAACAGAGCTTGCACCCGGCATAGTATTTTCAATAGGAATAGAATTGTCTCCACCACCTGAAATGAAAGATCCTCTGTTCAACTTCATTGAGGATAAGAGTTCGTCTGATCCTGCAGTTGATACAGCTTTAGTTCCATTAACAGTTGTATTAACAGCACTTCCTTTAGCATGTAAAGCAGCTTGCTTATAACCTGACAAGTATGCAAGAACTTCTTGGTCATACTGATCTGCTAATCGGTAAGCAGCCCTATCAGTTGCTAACTGCATAAAATTTATATGACTCTGAGCTTCTTCAATGTCATCCATTTTAAAAGCATAGTAGTTTGCTTTATCGACAACAAGGCTAAAGTCTTCATCATCAAGATCTTGTGCAGTAACTGTAGTACCTCTTTTGTACTCACTAACTGAAATTTCTGGTTCTTTAATAATCCTAACTGTATCGCCTTGATTAGAAATTTCACCAAAATAATCAGAGTTTGTTATTTCTCCAACAACAGTTGACTTACGAAATGCAAGCTGTACCTGTTTGGAATAAATGACTGGTGAAAAATTACCATTGGGTAAATTTCCATGAGTCGCTTCTTTTGCAAAACCTGCCATAATAAATTCCTCCTATTATTGTTTTGCTTTGATTAATAAAGCTAAACATAATCAGAAGAGGCTATACGTTTTAGAGTGCATATACATGGGTCTATACTAGTATAGGTAGTCTTTATTTAGTTTAGTCTTTAGGTTTAACTTATACACAAAGGTAGTCTGTAGTAGAGGCTTTGTGTCTAAGGGTTAGTTATACTGATAAATTATTTTTTGTCAATAGTTTATCTAGCATTTCCTGATAAATCATAGATTATTTTACCTGCTCTATGAGCTTCATTGATTTTATCAGCATTCTTTTCGTATTGTTGATCTGTCATTTTAGCAATATCAGACTCTTTAATTGTATCGGACATTTCAGTAGGATCTACTTTTGTTTTAGATCCTTTGTCTACCAACGAGGCAGCAGCTTTTGTTTTATTTTTCTTATCCGATCTTGTAAGTCCATTATCAACTTTATACAAATCAATAACACGTACAACCGAAGCAGCATCATCCGTATTTTCGTACAGAGCATTTTGAACCCATTTAGGTTGTGCTTCAACCCAATCGTGAAATTTGTCGGAATCACGTAATTCATCAAAGTCTGAATGTGCTTTCCTAATTTCATTTTCTGCACGACTCCTTGTTGCTTCTTCTTTTGCTTTATTAAGTTCTTCTATTTGAAGATTAGCTTTATCAAACATTTGTCTAGCTTTTTTGTCAGCTATAGTTTCAACTATTCCTGCTACATCAGGGTACTTGTCTACCCAAGCTTGTAAATCTTGATCTGATTTTGGTGGAACTAGTTGTTTTGTTTTATCTAACTGACTTTGTAATTCTTGAATTTTGGCATTATATTCTTTTTCTTTAGCAGCTAAATGTCTCCTAACATCACCATATCTAGTTTTAAAAGATTTTTCTTCATCACTAAGTTCAACTTCTGGTTTTGCTTCTTCTATTTTTTCTTCAGTAGCTTGACCTTGCTGTTCCATTAGTTCTTTTAGTTCTTCTTCATCTTTTTTAATTCTGTCTGCATTTGCTGTTCTTGTTCTTTTTACAAATCCAGCAGCTTCTACTTTTTTTACATTTTCTAATTCTGGCATTTTACTTCCTTTCTTGGGGTCAACATTGTTGAGTAGCCAATTACTTTTTATTTCTACGTTTTCTTTTTGTTGCTAGTCCTCCTTTTTTCATTGCAAATTTCTTTGATGCTTCACCACCACCATAAGCTTTAGATAAATTTTCTTCATCTTCATCTTTAGTAGGTGCAGAATCTGTTTCTGAAACGTCATCTGTCGTATTTGTTGCATTATTACCCATACCAAAATTTGCAAGAGTAGCATCTACATCTACATCTCTACCACCAAAATTTTGTACATTTTCTGAATCAGGAGTTGCTAGAACAGTATTACTTCCTACTCCCTCACCAAATTCTGTACCAGAACTTGTTGGTTGCATAGTCATTGCATAAGGTAGAGAAATACCACTACTATCAATATTACTACTACTAATATTATTACTACTAATATTACTACTACTACTACTTAAATTTAAGCTATTGCTACTTGCAAAATTTGCAAAGCTAGGGTTCATTTTAGATATTTGATCAGATATTAATGTGGCTGATGCATTAATACCTTTCTCAGCTATTTCAGTATTCATAATCCAACCTTGTAATCCGGGAAGATTATCTTTAGCTTTACTATACATATCTTCTAAAATATCAGCAGTTTCTTCATCTCCAGCTTTATTTAAAGCATTAATCATAACTTTTGTTTTAGCAAAACCATCTCCAGTTGCCATACCTGTAACTACTGCACCTACTAAAGGATTAACCATTGTAGCCATACCAGATATTAATCTTTCACCCATACTAATCTTTAATTGACTTTCTGCTTCTTTTATAAACCTATCTCTATCCCAACTACCAAAATTATAAACTTCAGGATTCATACCCCAAGAATCTATCTTAGGTGGTTGTTGATTAGATGACTTATCTTCTCTTTCTTCTTTTTGCATAGGACTAGGTTTATTTATAGACCAAGGTGGTTGTGTAAATTTTGTATCTTCAATAGGTGTTACAACACCATCTATAAACGTAACTTCTTTTGCTTCTCCTGTTTGACCATGATAATACATTATTTTTTGTATATTGTTTTTGCCTGTAGCTTCTGGTTGACCTGTAGATACTTGACCTAAAGCACTACTAGGACCCATTCCTAACACAGCATCATCATAGGGATTATATGTTGCTGATTGATTTACTTGATTAGCTGTAGCTAATACACCCTCGTTAGCTTTAATTACACCACCTTGAGCTTTCTTTTTATCCTCAGGTTTACCAAATGCAATCATAGTCATATCTACTTCTACAGGTTCACCACCTATTCTACCTGTTCTTTCCATTTCTGCAAGTCCACGTTTTGCTTCTGCACGTAAATCTTCAAAAAACTTCACACCATAATACTGTACAACATCAGCAGGAACAACGTACTCACCCTCACTTAGTTGTGCAGGAATATCATCACGAACTTCTTTAGCAGTAGATCCGGGTGGTATTTCATTACCACTTATAGGGTCACGACTTAATCCATCATCTTTCATTCCACCCTCATCAAATAAACTCATTTGTTGTTCCATTGTAGATCCACCTTTATTAAATGCCATTGCCTGTGCTTGTGCTTTCTGAAAATAATTTTGATTTGGATTTTGTTGTGCTTGTATCATCTGCTTTTGTATTTTACTTAAAATTGGATTAGTAGAAGTGGGAAAAATTTGGTTCTGTTTATAAGTTGAAACTAACTCTTTTAAACGATTATAGTCGGGACCTACTTCACCTGATTCAAATTGAGGTGGTACATATTTTTTAGGTTGTGTATTAGTAGGTTGTGTAAGAGGAGTAGTAAATCCGGGATTAGGTTGTGTTTTAGGTAATGGTTGTGTTGGCATGTAATTATAAAACCCACCATCTACTGCATCAAATGTTTTTTGAGCTACACCAACTTGACTAACTAAAGGTCTACCAATTGAAGTAATTGCGGGTTGACCACTTACAACTGTATCTCCTACACCATTAGTACTATTAGTATTATATACTGGTGGTAAAGTAAGGGCTTGAGATTGTGTTAACATTTTTTTTGCTGGTTCTTCTGATGGATATACGTATGCAAAACCTTTATTATTTGTTGTTGACATTATGCTACTAAGCCTCCTTTAGACATTCCTATCTTAATATTAACTTCTTTATTTTTTGGCATATCTTTAAATAATTCTTTAATATCTAAAACCCTTACTTTATACATCTGTGTATTACTTAAATCTAGATTAACGTCTTCAAAAAAATCATCTTTAGTCACATTCTTTTTAAAAGGAAGATATTCTCTAAATTCTACTGCACCTTTTACTTTACCACCAGATTTTTGTATTATATTATTTAATGCCTCATTTAGTCTTTTTCCATATCTTTCTTCCATTTCAGGTATTTTAGGGAATGGATTACTAGCTCCTGCATATCTTGCAAAAAGAATACGTTCATAAGGTGGTATAACAATTTTTTCTGCTCCATTTCTTTTAGCTTCTAAAATAAGAGAAAGCATTAATTTTTCCATTACTTCTACTTCATCAGCTACAGGAGTATACCCAGTGCTAACTTCTTTTTTAATTTTTTCTTCTACTTCTTTCTTTTGTTGTTGTCTACTTTTGGGTTTAACAAAAGTTAAAAAAACCTTGAATGGATTTTCTTTAATTTGTTTTTCTACATAGTCTATAGTATGTATTAAATTGTTATCTGTTCCTAAAAGTTTGTCTACATACATACCAATAGATTGTGGGTATGGTGTTCTTTTTTTTGGTTTAGGTAATTGCTGAACAGTTATATTAAAATCAAAAATAGGAATCTCTCTTTTCAAATCTTTTTTAAAAGAACTAAATTGTTCATACATTAATAATCTAAATACTTGATTCATATTTAAAAATTTTGTACTATCAGTGTCAAATAATTTTTGATTATATTTAATGTTATCCTCTATGTTTTTTATATCTAAATCATAATATAAATTTTTGCTGTTAGGAAGTGTTGAATAAGATTCTGTTGATCTAAGCAAAGTATTTAAAAAATGTTGCATATCATTTATATAAACAAGATCTTGAATTTGAAATGGTTCATTATTTTTTTTAGTAATCTCAGTTTTATAACCATTTAAATCTTTATCAAATACACTGCTTGTTAAACTATATTGTCTAGATGGTCTTTCTTCAACTTTACCACTCATCTTAAAACCAATATTTTCCATGTAATCGCCAGTTAAATTATTAGGTATAATTTTATCTTGTAATATATTATACTTTTCAAAATAAGTAGAAACACCCATCCTAGCACTGTCTCTTCTATCTGCAGGAAGTTTAGGAATATTATATTCTTTAAAATCCTCCCTAGTTCCTCTACCATATTTATTTAAATATATTTTTACTAATCCACTATTTCCAAATACATCTTCTACTAATCTTTTAAATCCTTTTTGAGCTTTAGTTTCGGCTCTAAACTGATCAAAAGAAAAACTATCTTCTTTATCAATATCTAAGGTACTTTTTTCTTTCTCTTTCATTTCTGCTTTTTTAAATTGTTGTAAAGCATCAAATTGTAATTCATTTATTAAAGCAACTTTCATATTAGGAGAATAAATAAATCTAGTATGGCCTAAACTTTCTGCTCCTGCATCATGGAAACTAAAGGTAAATTGTTCAATACTGTTACTAGGGTTTCGTATCTCTTTATAAAAAGAACTTTTAGTTTTTCCTGCAAATGTAGGATTATTATTATTATCTTTATTTTGTTTATTTTCTAAAAGCATTTTATTATATATTTTATCTAGCTCGTCTACATAATCTGTTAAAAGTCTTGAATTTTTAAAATTTAAAGTTTCTTCTTCAAGTTCTTTAAGTTGTTTATTAATATCGTCTAGATCTTGTCCATAGGAATATTCTAATTTACCTTTTAAAGACATTGGAGATCTTTGTCTTCTAGTGTCTGTAAGTTCTCTTAATAATTCTAAATTTGTTAAGTCTTTAGGATACATTGGTGTATTAAATTGATTCATAGTATTTGTTCTGATATTTGAACGATCACTTAAATCTCTACTAAATACAAACTGAGGTGAACTTAATTTATCAAAACTATCAAAATATTTTTTAATAACTTCGTTAGAACTAAGACCATCTGAGTTCATTTTTTTAACTACATAGTTATTAAGATCTTTTAATTTAAAACCCTCATATACTGGATCAAGACTATCTTCAGTATAAAACTGTTGTAGTATTAAATTTTGACCATCAGCACTTTTTACAAAAGGGTGCAGTCTACGTGCATCAGAAAATTTTTGTGAAGCTATAAGATCTGGTATTTCATATATTAAACTATCTTTCGGCTCTTCTAAAATTTTACTAACTCTAGGGTTTTTATTATAAGATTCAGTTACCATTTCATCTAATAATTGATTATATAAATTCTCATCTAATTCTTTTATAACAAATAATTTTGCTACATCAAATTCATGCTCGTTATAATATGCATAATTTTTTTGATTTAGCGAACGAACATTTCCTGCCGTATTTTCAGGATGTAAAAATTTTCGAAAAACACCCTTTTCTATTAAAGTCTCACCATCTATTTCATTAGCATAAGGAGTTGTATTACTATAAGTAACAGGAAATTTTTCTTGTGATCCATAATTTTTATCAATTACAGAGAGAGATAATTTACTTAAAAAATCATTAATTAGTAAAATACTTTCTTGACTTGGTGGTTTTATTTCATTATCTATTCTATTAAAAGATATATTAACAAATCTGTGAGCTTTTAAATTATGTAAGTTTTTATTATTTTGCATTATTTGTGCAACTTTAGAATACCCAACTTCATTTATAAGATTATCGTATACTGAATTTATTTTAAAAGTTAAAGGATTAGCAACTGATATTCCTGATATACCTATCGTATTTTTATCTAGATTTTTATCCGTAAAAGTATCAGTAGTGTGTATTGGTGTAAGTTTTCTAAATTTTTTATACTCTACAGTAAAACCATCTACAGTTTGAATTTTAGGAAAAATAACTCCACTTAATACATAGGGTGCTGTTGCTTGAGTAAAAAATTGTGTTAAAGTATTAAACTTAAAATCATATCGTCTAATTGTAGGAGCATAAAGAACATCTCCAGCATTTGAATTAGGACTAGTTAAATTAGATCCTAATCTTTGTCTGTTAGTAAATAAAGGGTCACTTACATGAAACTTTAAATTATCACCACCATCAAAAACATTATTATCAGCTTTGTTTTCAAAAATCCTTGAAGCTTTAACTATTTGACTAAAAACAACAGGATCACTTATTCCTGAAAATTCAACTTTAGGTTGATTAGTTTTATTTGATAAATCAATATCTTTTTGTGCAAATTTCATATTTAAGTTTTTTAACTCAAAAAATAAATCTTCTATACTAAAAGCAGTTGCTTGTTCTGAAATTAGTGGAAAAGGATCACGTAATCTATCAACCATAAAATTTTGAAAATTTTGATTTCTAACATCTCTAGGAACTCTTAGTGCTATCCAACCTCCAACAGGAAAAGTAAAATCTGAAACATATTCATTTAAATCGTATATTCTTTTATTAATAACTTCTTGTTCAGGAATTTTATTTTCTTTTATTAATTTTAATGAATCTTCATCAAAAATTTCTTCATTAGACCATAAGTAACCAGCACCACCTTTATTTCCAATTTGACTTTGTGATGTAACAAATCTTGGACTAAAAAACTCTTGATCTCCAACAACTGATCCACTATTATAATTTAAAACACCTCTTGCAGAATTAGCATCTCTGTTTAACGCATGTTGATTTGTAGACATCCTTATGACATAATTTTGTCTATTCTTTATTACTTGTGAATTTTTCTTAGAAAAATCAGAATCATTATAATTTGGAGTAACCCATTCTTTAGAGTTCCACTCTTTTACTGCTTGTTCATCTAAATAATTTTGATTTCTTTCTACTATTAAACTAGTTGTGCTTTTACCCGCCGCACCCTTTGAGTCTGCATTAGTATAAATATCTACTTCAAAATTAGCAACATTATTATAAGGAAGTGAACCTTGTGTATTAGGAAGCTGAAGTTGTTTATTTACATAATTAAAAAAATCATTATTACTTAATTGAGTAAAGCTTTCAAAAGAATTTTTATCTTCAAATATAAAAGGTTTATGACCTGTTTGTATTTGAAAAATTGTAACTGTTTTGTTAGTTAATCTATCCAAATAAGTAAAAGAAGTTGGATTTTTTATACTATTATTATAATTATTTAAATGTTTTTCTATAACAGAATAGTATTTATCAGCTTTTAACAAATTATTACCTGCATCACTTATCTCATTATTATCAGGTATAAAACCTTTTTCCCAAAAATATTCATAAGCTTGACTAGCAAATCTATCTTCACCACCAAAAACAAAAGCTAGTGATTGTTTTTTACCAAATTTATTAGCAGATAAATGTTTCCAGAGATTTCTTGGACTAATTATCTTTTTTCTTTTTAGTTGATTATAATCAGGATAATTATTTAAAAGTCTAACTAAAGGACTAAATGTTTGTGTTCCTTTACCTTGTCCGTAAGGTTTTCCATTGTAAAAAGTTGTAGGGTCAATACCAAAATCTCCACCAGTTAAATAACTATTTTTTTGTACAAAATCAAAATCTTCAGGCAAACCTTTATTTATAGGATTGTTGTTAAAATTAGCAACTAAACTAGGTGTACTATATTCAAACAAAAAAGGATTAGCTTTATCTAAATCAACACTTACAGTTTGTGTATCAAGCTCTAAACTTTCATATTGTGTTTTTAAAGCAATACCAAATGGATCACTACTAGTTTTAGATATTGTTTGATTTGAAATTGGATTAAAAGAAAAGAGTGTCATATTCTTTTCAAATTTAGGTTGATTATTTACTAACTTAATATCATCAACATTTATCATACCTTTAATTTTTTCTTTAGTTCTTGCTAATATATTAGACATATTATCTTCAGATATAGAATCTTCCAAATCATTTAATACCATAGCAGGTTTAGATAAACTACTTGTAGTTTGTATTGGTTTAGCTAAAGTTTCTCTTATATTTTTAAAATTTTCAGGTATGTTAATTTCAAACTCTTCTATTGCTGAAAATGCTGGTAATTTTTTATAAGTAGAACTACCTAAACCTATATCCCTATCTACATAATTTTCTGCTATATTTTTTGTCATTTTAACTATAGGAGCTTTTGCTTTACTCGCACCAAACTTAACAGCAGTTGTAGCTACTTTTGTTATAGCTGCTGCTTCTGCAACTCTAAGTATATCTCCTAAGACAGCTTCTCTTGCTTGATTCATTTGAGCTTCAGTAGCTTCATAAGGGTTAGTAATGTCAAACATAAGTTCTAATCTTTTTTCTAAACTAAGAGTCCAAAGATTTTTACCTGCTTCACTTACTCCACTTACATAACTAGATATAGATCCTAATGGGTCAGCTATAAATTCTAAAGTTCCCTCATAAACACCTACAGCCATATTTTTTAAAAATTTTATTTCGTCTTTGTTAAACTCTTTTGCTAATTTTTCTACAACTGTATCATATCCATTATCTAATCCTATAATATTATCAGCAAGTATTTCTCCATAACTCGCACCTTTATATCTCTTTGGTATGTAAAATGGATCATAATTTTGATAAGGATTTTTTGGAAGAGTTTTTTTAAATTTTTCCTCACTGTAATCAGGTCCTTTAGGTATTACAGGTCTTCTCTCCAAACTACTTATTTTTACTACATTAGATGGTAACTTATAAACATCTTTATTTGTATAAGGTTCATAACTAGTAGTCTTAACTTCATCATCTTTTTCTCTTGGTTGAACTAAAGGTTTAACTGTTGGTTTTGATATTGTATCAATAGTTCCAATAGACTTAGTTAAGCTTTGAGCTTCTTTAGCTCTAAAACTTTCAGCAGCTTTTGCTTGTTTATTTTCTTTAGCTTGTTTTTTTATAAATGGATCAGGCATCAGTCCTCATTGTATTTAGCTCATCTCTAAGATATTTCATTCTACGTAAACAAGCAATAGATCCCTGCAATTTATATATCATAGGCATCTCAACTGTTTGTTCTAAAGTCTTATGTTGTTTTACTATAGCATCATCTATGTATTCTACAAATGAATCCCATAGCTCTTTATCATTAGTAAATTTTTTTAATTTCATCATTATTGTATAGTTCCTTGATCACCTGTAAAACCTTGTTCTCCCGGAGTAGGTACTGATCCTGTTCCTATAGTAGCTCCACCAGATCCTTGTGTATCTTCTACTTGTACACCTGCGGGTGCAGGAGGCTGTCCTTGAGCTTGAGGTGGTATACCTTGTGGTGCTACTGGTGGTGGAGGTGGATTTTGTTCTTGAAACTTTTTGAGTATCTCTGCTTGTACAGCAGCTTGACTCATAGAGTTAGCTACTTTATCAGGATCAAGATCCATACTCTTTGCAATCTCTCTAACAATGTAATCCATTCTAGCAAAAGGAGCAAGAGCAGGATTAGATACTGTTTGCATAAACTGCATAAGTCTCTGACTTCTGACTTCATTAGCCATCAAACTTTCTGTACCTTGAGCTTTAACTTCAAGATCACCTTTAATTTCTGGATCAAAGTCAAATTGCATGTTAAAACTAAAGAATGCTTTACCTAAAGGTCCTAGTAGATAATCATCTACATTCTTAATAACATTACGAATAGAACCATTAGCAGCATTCATCAACATAGATATACCAGATGCAGTTCTACCTACACCTTGTATACCTGTTTGACCATGAGCAAATGAGGGAAAGCCAGTACTTTCATCTGCAAGCACTCTAGCTTTATCAAACATCTGCATATTTTCGTTAGACACGTTGGGAAATTTTGTTCCAAAAATACCTTGACCGGGTGCGCCGCCTTGTCTGCGAAAGACTTTTCCGGGATACACACTAAGATCTTGTCCGGGAACTAAGTTGGTTTCATCTACTTCTATTAATAAGTTTCCTGATAGTGCAGCATTATCAACTGCCATTCTCATAAAACCATTCATTAATGTTTGAGTATCATCCATATTTTCTGCAATACCAACACCAAATATATTATATGGATTCATTTCATAAGGTGTAGCATAGTAAGGTAAGTATGCAGGTGTAAATGGATTCATTACTAAACGTAATACACATCCACCACAAATCCAAGCATTTACACTAACTTGTTCTACTTTTCTTAAATCTTTAGGAATATCGACATCATATTGTTCTATTATTTCTCTGTCTACAAAACCCCAAAACTCTAGAACTTCAAATCTTTGAGTATAGTCTTCTTCACTATCCTCATTCATTGCATGTTCCCACCATTCTTTATTGTAATTTTCTCCTAAGTCTAAACACTTATCAATAGCATTCTCTCTAAAGAAAGGTCTACGTTTTAAAGCACGTAATTGAGAACGTGACATTTTGTGTCTTTCTATAACATACTCTGCTTCATCCATATTGTTTGCATCTGGATCAGGATAAAAATTCCATATAGAAACATTAGAAGTTTGTGGAACAGTTTTAAATACTGGTTCATATTCACCATCTTCATTCCAATTAGGATATTCTTTATCAACTGCAAAAGGTCCTTTCATAATACCAGTACCGAATAGTGCAGCTTCAAATGCAGCGGATCTTAGTTGTTTCTTTGCATTAGACTCTTCTAATTGATCATGGATTTTCTTTTCCATCTTTTTAGCTGCAACCATTGCAGGATGAAATTGTATAGAAGAGGGACCTTTTCCCGGTTTAAATTCTACATCTTCTTCTATAGGTTTTAAGTCATCACTTAAAGGTCCTACACGTTCATTAAACTCTGGCATAGTTTCTCCGGGAAGAAGTTGTTTTTCATCTTCTTCACTTTTTTGTTCACCAAGAGCTTCTTTAAGTTGTGGATTTGTTTCAAAACTAATTGTATCTTCTACACCCTCAGGAAGAGTTGTAGGATTAATACCTAATGGAAATCTATTACTTCCAAAAAGAACTTCAACTAGCTGACCATAAGCTGCAAGGACTTTAGTTTTAGTAACTTTTACAAATACTTTAGATTTTTCTGTAGAAGTAAATTGAACATCAGGACCATAAATACCTCTGTAGTTTCTATAAGCTTGAATCCAGCGTTCTTCATCAGATCTTCTTGCTGTTTCTGCTTTATTAAATTTTTCTTTTACAAATCTTTCTATCTGACCTGCAGGTTTATCAACTAAACCATCATAGTCTACATCCTCTATTGCAGCTGATTGTTCAGCATCCATTGCATTCTCTTCTGTATATTCAGCCATATCTTATCCTTAATATCCAAATGTTGCATCTGATGCTTGAAATCCTGTTCTTTGTGTATCAGGATTGTAGTCAAACAAATTACTTCTCGGTCTTGTCATTACACCATATCGTAAAGCATCATATAAGTGATCCTCTGATTTTGTATCTACATCTTCTGAATTAGATTTATCAAGAGGTATTATCGGTAGTTGAGAGATAATATTTGTGCAGTTATTAAAAAACACCAAACGAGGTGATTCGGTAAATTCATCAATTTGTAATCTTCTGTGGATCTCGTTTTTTCCTGCAACCCTACTCCCTTTACTTCTATCAGATGGCCTCCAACGACAACCTTTTATTATCATTTGTTCTGCTAGTGATGGTCCTGTATCTCCTCTTTTATGCCACAAAGAACTATCAAGTACACCATAACGTATTGTTCCATCTTCTTTTTCTGCTTCTAATACCATATCAGCTAAATCACTAGCTAATACTTTAGAAACATATAGTTCTCTATAAACAACTAATTGTTCATCAGGAGCGACTGCAAACCATAAAACCCCTGTATAACTTCCGTAGCCATAGTCGCAGGCTCTGAACTTAGTCCAACCACTAGGTATATTGTAAGGCTCAATAACATGAGTGGTTCTGTTCCACTCAGGAAAAGCTGCTCCCTCAGATACATCCCAATTTCCCTCTAATAATTGTTTACGTTGATTCTCTGGTAGTGAAAGTAAGTTAGCTTCATACATTCCATCTTCTGCTAAATAGGGATTATCAAATAATGTTGCAGGTATAAATCTTCTTTTAAATAATGGTTCTCCCTCTAAACTATGACCCTTAGGCCATGTAAGAGGTTTTTGTGTTTCTATATCTGTTGCCCAAAAAGATTTACCATGAGGAGCAGGATCTACAAACATTCTTTTTACCCAACTATGTCCGGGACCTCCGGGGTTTGTAGTAGCTCTTTGATAAACTTCTAGTCCACTATCTCTTGTGGTACGTAAACGTGATCTCATGTAGTCAAATGGATATGGACTAGGCCATTGTGTAAGCTCGTCAAATCCAATCCAACTAAAGGCTTGACCTTGATATCTTGTTACATCATCATCTCTATCTAAGTAGGAGAGCCATAGTGTTGCTCCTGATGGAGCTACCCAAGTCTTGTCTCTCTCCATAAACTTAATATCAGGTATTGCTTGTGGGTATAATTGTTTTGATACTGATATAAGTTCTCTTAGTTCTTCTGTTGTACGTCTAACTAACAGTCCTCTAAAGTGTGGGTTGTTTAAGTAACGTACTGGGTCTGCAAGCATTGCGTAGCTCTTGCCGCCACCTGCACTGCCTCCATAAAGAACTTCTCGTTCATTCGCTGATAAGAACTCTGTTTGAGGTCCGGGATTAGGCTCAAAGATAATCTTACTTTGTGCCTGTTCAACTTCAATTGGTTCTCTTACAACTTCAGCAGGTACAACTTTAGGTTGCTCCTGAAATTCTTTCTTCAAGTTTCTTTGCTTTTTGTATCGCCTCTTTGTACCTTTTGGCAAGGTAGCTTTGAGTTGAAGCTTCTGACTTACGTTTTTGCTCAATTTGTATTCTCTTCATTAATCCTACATGAGATATTTTTCTACCTGATTCTGTTGAAAGCCAGTCTGCAACTTTTCTGTAACTATACTGTCTAATAAATTTTTTAGCTTTTTCTAATAATTCTAACTCTTTTACTATTGGAATAAGAATATCTTTATCTTCTTCATCTTGTTTGTAACCAAAAGGTATTGTTCTTCCTACCCTAACTATAGGTTTCCAAACATAGCCATCTTCTGTTTCTTCTGGCTTTGGAAGTTTCCAATCTCTATTTATTTTCATTTTCTTTAGGTGGTAATATAAACAAAGGACTTGCTGCAGATACTTCAACTTTATCAGTTTTAACAAAACCACCTCTGTCTAATATATCTTTAGCTGCCATCATCTTTTCTTTATTACCTAAATCTGTAGGTTGATCTATTATTTGAGACAAAGAGTAAGCTGCTTTAGTTGCAGTACTAGCAATAAACTTCTTAGTCAAATCAGCTATCTCATCTTGTAAAGAAGCTGTAATAGAAGAAGTAGAATTGTTGTGACTGTATCCTGCTAATTTTTTAGCTATAATAGGATTACCCATTGCCTCTTCAAATAAAACATCAAGAAACTTTTGTTGTTTTTCTGTAAGTTGTTTAGCCATTATGTATCTACCTTATCTGGTTGTTCTGTTCCCGGAATAACTTGACAAAAAGGTCTTGCTTGATATACTTGAGGATATGTAACAGCTTTGTTTGCTTTTGCAATAGAATCTTCAAAGCATTTTTCTTTACTTGT